>Ga0209227_1000568_pt1 | contig 31620 bp, 26 predicted proteins | sample YNPBryantNP2012_FD_185815 | JGI IMG/M metagenome (GOLD analysis project Ga0209227, IMG submission 185815) | Anoxygenic and chlorotrophic microbial mat microbial communities from Yellowstone National Park, USA - YNP Bryant NP 2012 (SPAdes)... ...
AGCCCTCGGCTATGCAAGGCGAAGCCCGCCGGCGCAGGCGAGAGCGGAATAATTAACCATAAGACGCCAGCCTTCTGCGCATCGCTCCGCAACCGGTGCGCATGTGACGGCGCACCTTTCGCTTCGGTCTCTGGCAGCCAGCGCCGCTTTTCTTTTCCGGTATTTTTCGCTATTCTAGCAGATGAAACTTGACAAACTTTCGATGTTAGAGTAACCTAACAACGCGGGTTAACCTTTGCTCAACAGTTGCTGGCGCGCCAGGTTTTGCGCTGCAAGCACTCGATAGGGACGCTCTGCAGCGCCATCATTCGTCGAACGTAGCATGGCGCATACTGCTGCCCGGAAAGGAAGATAGCTACATGGATCGTCTACCAGGACCACTGGTCGCACGTCTGATGACGCTGATCATCAGCGTCACACTGATCGCAGCATGCGGCGGGCAACCTGCTGCGACTCCGCCAACCGCTGCACCCGCCGAACCCACGGCTGCACCAACGACCGCGCCTGCCGAACCCACAGCGGCGCCGGCTGCACCAACGGCTGCACCCACCGAACCCGCGGCAATGCCAAAAGGTGAGGTGGTCGTCTATACGTCGCGCGCTGAGGCGCTGTTCAAACCGGTCATCGAAGCATTCAATGCCGCCTACCCTGATATCAAGGTCACTGTTCTGAACGGAAGCAACAGCGAACTGGCTGCACGGATCCTCGAGGAACGCGCCAATCCGAAAGCGGATGTTCTGGTCAACTCGGATATTCTCACGATGGAGAACCTGGCTGCTGAAGGCGTGTTTGCGCCGAATGACTCGGCGGCGGTGATGTCAGTGGCGGCAGATTATCGTGCCGACGATGGCAGTTGGGTCGCATTGACGCTCCGTCCGCGTGTCATCATGTACAATACAGACCTGGTTTCACCCGAAGAACTGCCAAAGAAGATGACCGATCTTGCCGATCCGAAGTGGAAAGACGCGATCGGCTCGGCCAACAGCACCAACGGCGCAATGATGGCGCAACTGGTCATCATGCGCAATCAACTTGGCGAGCCGGCGACCGAAGCCTTCATTCAGGGGTTGCTGGAGAACAACACGCAGTTCTTCGGCGGGCATACCGATGTGCGTAAAGCGGTTGGCGCCGGCGAACTGAAACTTGGGCTGGTCAACCATTACTACTACCATCTCTCGAAGGCGGAAGGGGCGCCGGTTGGCATCATCTACCCCGATCAGGAAGATGGCGGATTGGGGTTGATGGTCAATTCGACCAATGCCGGTATCATTAAGGGCGGACCAAACCCGGAAATGGCACGCATCTTCGTCGATTTCATGCTTTCGCCAGCCGGGCAGAAGATCTATGCCGAGCGGAACTATGAGTACCCGATTGTGCCGGGTGTGCCGCTGGCAGAAGGGGTCGCGCCGCTCGATTCGTTCAAGTTGAACCCTTTCCCGCTCAAAACACTGCGAGATGAACTGGAACCAACCAGGGCGCTCGTCCAGAAGGTCGGTATGCCGTAGTGACGCCCTGGAACGTGTGATACGCTGCGCGTGGTTTGCTGTGCAGGGATGCGACAGACCGCATCCCTGCATTTTGAACAAACGAAGGATCGTCGCTGTGAAACCCGCGATTTCCCTGCCCTACAACCGCAGAGCGCCGCGCAGCGCCTTGCTGCAACGGCATCCATCCGCGCTGCTGAACGGCATAGCACTGCTGGTTGGCGTGCTGGCGATCATCCCGCTGGTCTATATTCTGCTGCGGGCGCTCGAAGCGGATGCCGCCATCTGGGAACGCCTCTGGTCGAGACAGATTCCGTTGCTCATGGCCAACACGCTGGCGTTGACCACGACAACGGTGCTGCTGAGCGCGCTGCTTGGCATCGGCGCGGCGTGGCTGGTCGAACGCACCGATCTGCCGGGCACGCGCGTCTGGCGGGTGTTGCTGGCGCTTCCGCTGGCGATTCCGGCGTATGTGGCGGCGATCTGCTGGCTGATCCTGTTCCGTCGCGGCGGCGTGGTAGATCAGGCGGCGATGGAATGGCTGGGGTTCGCGCGTGGAACATTCCCGTTGCCGCAGATCACCAACCTGTGGGGCGCGACGATCATCATCAGTCTGTGTGTGTTCCCCTATGTGTTTCTGCCGGTCGGCGCCGTGTTCCGCTCGCTCGACCGCTCACTCGAAGAAGCGGCGCGTATGGCCGGTCATTCTGCATGGACGACGCTCTGGCGCGTGGTGTTGCCGCTGGCGATGCCGGCTGCGGCAGGCGGGGCGCTCCTTGTGGCGCTGTATGTGCTCTCCGATTTCGGCACGGTGGCAATGCTCCGCTATCGAACGTTTACGCTTGCGATCTTTCAGCAGTTTGCCGGTCAGGTTGATCGGTCGGCTGCTGCGATCCTGAGTTTTGTTCTGATCGGTATGGCAGTGCCGATCCTGTACGCTGCGGCATGGATGGCGCGCCGCGAACGCCAGATGACGCGTCCGCGCTGGCAGCCGCGCCGCCTGGTGCGTCTGGGGCGCTGGCGACCGCTGGCGCTGCTGGCGATCGGCGCATTGACTTTTTTCGCGCTTGGGCTGCCGCTGTTGACCCTTGGCGGGCTGACGTTGCAGGGATGGCTGTTTCCGACCGAGGTTGACCGCATTTGGGGCATCAATAATGAGGGGGTTCTCCGCTATGGGGTGAACAGCGTCGGGCTTGCCGTTGCGGCAGCCACTGGCGCCACATTCCTGGCGATGTTTCCCGCGCTGGTTGCAGCCCGCCGACCGGGACGCTGGAGCAGTCTGTTGCTTGCGGCATGCCAGAGTCCATTTGCGCTGCCGGGGATCATTATCGGGTTGAGTTTTGTGCTGCTCTTCAACCGCTGGGCGCCGATGCTGTATGGTACCGTGGCGGTGCTGGTGATCGGCGTTGTGTTCCGGTTGCTGCCGCAGGCGGTCACCGCCAACGAGTCGGCGCTGCGCGCGGTTTCGCCTCCGCTCGAACAGGCGGCGCGCACGCTGGGCAACAATGGCTTCCACACCTTCCGGCGCGTGACGTTGCCGGTCGCTGCACCTGGGTTGCTCGCAAGTTGGGTGCTGGCATTCGTTACGGCGATGAAGGAGTTGCCGACGGTTATCCTTCTGCGACCGCCCGGTTTCGACACGCTGCCGGTGCGGATCTGGGTGGCTGCCAGTGAGTCGGTGCATACCCAGGCGGCGCCTGCCGCGTTCGTGCTGATTGCGATCACCATTGTCACCCTGCTGATCGTCATGCGTCAGCAGGCGGGGATGGAGCGCGTGCTTGCGCATGGTTGAGGGGAGTGCCTGTTCGCTCTCATGCCGTAGGGCTGATGGAGATTGAGCATTATAGCGATGTGCAGAATGATTGAACCACGTGCATCCTGGGTGCGCGGGCGTCCTCTCCCGCGTGCGGAGACTGCTCGGTCAGCGGAAAACGTTCCTGCTCTGCTGCCAGGGACTCCGTATAGGCTTCCAGCGCCTCGACAGCCAGCGTATTGAGGGAAACGGATCGGTCAGCGGCCAGCTGACTCAATCGTTGATGCAACTCCGGGGGCACCCGAATCGTGATGCGCTTTATCTCCATCCTGTTGCCTCTTTCTGCTGCTCTGGCAACATGATAGCAGCACGTTATGACCTCCGTCAAATAGCGACTATTGCGGTGATTTCGACCTTCAAGCGACACAAGGATTGCCGTTGACCACAAACGCGAATACGCACCGGATGGGCGGACTGACCATCAGGGTGAGGCTTGCTTATGGTGCCGACGCCGCGCGTCACGGGACGTTCTCCCAACCCGCCGGGCTGCACTCAACCGCCGGGCAGTGCTATAATCGTACAGGATTCAGGTTCGAGGGGTTGGCTGTCATGAATGTTCTGCTCATCGGTTCGGGCGGGCGGGAGCACGCGCTGGCGTGGAAACTGGCGCAGTCGCCGCTGCTCGATACGCTCTTCATCGCGCCGGGCAACCCGGGCACAGCGCAGATCGGGCGCAATGTCCCCATCGATGCTCTGGACATCCCGATGGTGATCGAGGTGGCGCAGCGCGAACGGATCGGTCTGGTCGTCGTCGGTCCCGAAGCGCCGCTGGCTGCAGGACTGGCGGATGCCTGTCTGCGCGCCGGTATTCCCGTCTTCGGTCCCACTGCAGCGGCGGCGCGGATCGAGAGCAGCAAAGCCTTTGCCAAGCGCCTGATGATCGATGCGCGGATTCCAACCGCCGAGGCGCGCATTTTTGACGATCCCGATGCAGCGGTCGAGTTCGTGCGGTCGAGCAGGCGGGTGTGGGTGGTGAAGGCGGATGGGCTGGCTGCCGGTAAGGGTGTGATTGTGCCGGAGACGGTGAGCGAGACGGTGGATGCGATCCGGTTGCTGGGCGCTACCCGCGCCGGTGCGCGGCTGCTGCTGGAAGAGCGCCTGAGCGGTCCAGAGGTGTCGTTGATTGCGTTGTGCGATGGTGAACGCGCGTTGCCGCTCATCCTGGCGCAGGACCATAAGCGGCTGCGCGATGGCGATGCCGGTCCGAATACCGGCGGAATGGGCGCATATGCTCCCGCACTGCACCTCACATTCAGCGACGTTGCCGGACTGACGGCGTCGATCATCCTGCCGGCGCTGCGCGCGCTGGCAGCCGCAGGATCACCGTTCCGCGGCGCGCTCTATGCAGGGTTGATGCTGACTGAGCACGGACCGCGGGTGCTGGAGTTCAATGCGCGTTTCGGCGATCCGGAAGCGCAGGCGATCCTGCCGCTTCTGCATGGCGATCTTCTTGTCGCGTTGCTGGCGTGCGCCGGGAAGGGCGAGCTCCGTGATGGTATGGTGCACTGGAACGGTTATACAGCGGCGTGTGTGGTGCTGGCAGCGGAAGGATATCCTGACACTCCGCGACGCGGTGATGTGATCGATGGCATCGATGCGGTCACCGATCCGCATGTCTGTATCTTTCACGCTGGCACTGCGTGGGAGAACAGTCAACTGGTCACGGCTGGCGGACGGGTGCTTGGCGTCACCGGCGTCGGCGCCAGCCTGCGCGAAGCGTTGACACGGGTATACGCCGCCATCAACCTGATCCACTTTCGTGGTATGCATTACCGCCGCGATATTGGCGCGAGGGCGATCCAATGAGCGCTTCGGCGCAACCCTACCAGATTGCTGTGCTGGTCTCCGGGAGCGGGTCGAACCTTCAGGCGCTGCTGGACGCGCAGCAGGCGGGAGACCTCGGCGACGCGGAGATTGTCCTGGTGGTCAGCGACCGCGCCGACGCCTACGGGTTGCAGCGCGCTCTGAAGCGCCGCGTCGCCGCAGCCTTTATCCCGCTGCGTCACCCGCGCGATCCCGCCGTGCGCGCCGCCTGGGAACGCCGCCTGGCAGACGTTGTTGCCGCATTTGCGCCAGACCTGATCGTGCTCGCCGGTTTTATGCGCGTGCTCTCACCGATATTCCTTGATCGATTCCCGAATCGGGTCATCAATCAACATCCGGCGCTGCTCCCCGACGATAGCGGCGACACCTTTGTCACATCGCGCGGCATCGTTATTCCGGCGCTCCGTGGCGCACACGTCGTTGCTGACGCGATCCGGCTCGGTCTGCCGGTCACCGGCTGCACCATTCATCGGGTCACTCCGGCGGTTGATGATGGACCGGTGCTGGCGCGCGCCGAAGTGCCGGTGCTGCCCGGTGATGATGAAGCCACGCTTCACGAACGCATCAAAGATGTGGAGCACCGGATGATTGTCGAGGTTGTCGCGCGGTTGGTGCAGGAAGGACGACAATGACAGGATGCAGTCGCACGATCATCACACATGGCGTTGCACTTCATACACGATTTCATACGCCAGATGCGCTTCGTGTTTCCCCTTGAGCTGGACATGACCAATTGGACGCAACTGCCACGGCAGGTCACAATCCGGCGGCAGCGCATCGATCAGACGATGGGACACAATAATCTGGTCGGCGCGCGCCAGTCCGCTCAGGCGATTCGCCGTGTTGACAACATCTCCGATCACAGTGTAGTCGAGACGTTGCGGTGATCCAATCGTCCCGACGAGCGCTGATCCATAAGCGACTCCTACGCCCATCCCAAGATCGAGACCAAGGGTGCGACGCCAGATTTTGCGCAGATCGTGGAACGCCAGTTGAAGATCGACCGCCGCGCGCAACGAACGCGGCACATCGTCATCGCGGGCGATAGGCACCCCGAACACCCCGATCAACCCGTCGCCCAGAAACTTATCGACTGTGCCGCCGTGACGGTAGAGCGCTTCGGTCATTGCGGTAAAGTAGCGATTGAGGATTTCCTCAACGAGGATATGCGGCGCCAGACCTTCGGCGAGCGTGGTATAGCCGCGTATATCGGCAAACAGCACCACGATATCGCACTCCTGCGGCGCGCCGAACTCTCCGCCGCCCGCCAGGACTTCTTCGACCACCTGGGGCGACACATAACGTCGGAACGTCGCGCGCAGGCGCTCCTGTTCAGCGCGCTCAAGTTCTTTGATCGCAGTAATATCCTGCATGACTGCCACGCGCCCGATCAACGCATCATCGGCGCCACGCACCGGCGCGACGCTGACATTGAAGGTCGCGCCGTCGGGCAGAACAACTTCCACCATGGGTTGACCATTGTCGGAAGCGCCATTCAACGCACGGAGCAGATCACGATTCTCGACCAGCTGATCGAGCGAACTGCCCGACGTTGCTGTCAGGTGGAGGCGTTGCTCCGCTGCCGGGTTCGCCAGCAGCAACCGGTTGTGCGGATCGATCAGCAGGATCGGATCGGCAGCGCTGTGCAGCACGGCGCCCAGCGTCGAGCGCTCGTCTTCCACCTCGTGATACAGACGAGCGTTTTCTATCACCTGTGCCAGCAAACTTGCAACCGTCTCGAGCAGCGTAAGATCGGTCGCCTGGAACTGCCGTTCATAACCGCTGACATCGAGCACAATCAGCCCAATCTGCCGACTGCCCGTCAGCAGCGGCGCGATTGCCAGCGTGGTAACGCCAGCCGCCACAAGTTCGGTTGCGCATCCAGCCAGGCGCTCATCGCTCACCGAAAGCGCAAGGGGAGCGGGAAGCGTGACCGTTTCGGCAAGCGCGCGCCAGGGGAGACGATTCCTGACGCTATCGGTGGCATGCACCGCGCCATCCGTGGCATGGGCGCCCGGATCGGTGAGGACGATGCCACATCCGACAACGTCGAAGATTGCAGCAATCGCGCGCGCAGCGATGGTCAGATTTTCCGCTGCATCCAGGCGCGCCGTCATTGCCAGCGACAGGTTGTTCACCATGCCGAGTTGACGCACGCGCCGCTGCTCCATATCGAACAGGCGTGCGTTATCCAGCGCAATGCCCAGCTGGCTTGCCAGCGTCGAAAGAAGCCGGATGTCGGCGTCGCCGAACGCTTCAGGCACAGGCGACATGACCGCCAGGGCGCCAAAGACCTGGCGCGCCGTCTGGATCGGCACCGCCAGGTCCGAGCGCACACTGCGATCAAGAGCCGCCGACATCGCAAGTTCCGTCTGAAGCGTATCGGCGACAAGATGCGGTTCGCGGTGCAGAATCGCCTGTCCGGCAGCGCTGACGTCAGAGAGCGTCACCTGCCCGATCGCCTGTTCGATGGCGCGGTTGCCTGCGGCAGCGCGCAGCACCAGACGGTCTTCTTCGCGGAGAACGACGGCGACCAGCGGATAGCCGAACGTATGATGGATCAAATGCGTCACCAGGCGGAGCAGTTGATCCGGACTCATCAGCTCGGTCAGGTAGCGACTGATCTGATTGATGCGCTGAAGTTCCTCGGCGCGGCGTTCGAGCAGATCGCGTTGGATGCGGGTCAGACGGAACAGTTCGGCATTTTCGAGCGCAATCGCGCTCTGCGCTGCCACAGCATTCAGCAATTCCAGATGTTCCTCGCTAAAATAGCCGGGAGTATGGTGCACCAGCGTAATCGCGGCAAGGGCGCGCCCTTCGCGCACCAGCGGCACAGCAGCGACGCTTCGCACTGCGCGCTGCTGGGCATTCACCGCGATCCAGCGTGGATCGTCGCGGGTATCATTGATAATCAACGGTTGCCGCTCGCGCAGCACCCATCCAGCCACACCCTGACCAAGAATGTCGGTCAATGGAATGGTTGGGCGGTTGCGCGTGCTGGAGAAAAGGCGCGGTTGGTCGCTGGCAAGCACCAGAATGCTGGCGCGCACCGCACCGACGGCATCGGCGAGCCGGTTGAGAAACTGGGTCAACAACCGGTCAAGATCGAGTGTCGTTCCCAATTCGCGCGTCAGGTGCAACAACAATTCGGTTTTCCGCTGCTCGGCGCGCAGTGAGCGCTGACTGCGCTGCAACCGCAGCATTGCGCGCACCCGCGCAAGGAGTTCAGCCAGATCGACCGGTTTGACCAGGAAATCATCGGCGCCAGCATCGAGCGCCGCAACTTTTGCCTGTGGATCGCTATGCCCGGTGACCAGGATGACTGGAATAAATGGACGATCAGGGTCAGATTTAATGCGCTCCATCACCTGACGACCGCTGACCCCTGGCAATGCCATATCCAGCAACACAAGATCAGGGGTGACGAGTTCCAGGTATGCCAGCGCCTCTTCACCGGTGGTGGCGAGCGACACGCGATACCCGGCATTGGACAGAAGAATCTGAAGCATACGACGCACATTGGCGTCGTCATCGACCACGAGGATGTGTGCCAGTTCGGTCATACCACCGCACAAAAGGAGCGGAATCGAACGCGCGAACCTGCACGTTTCACTCGCTATTGTATATCCTGCTGGAGCGATATGCAACCGTGTTTGACGCTGCGCCCTCACTCTGGTATAATAGCGCGAGTGAGTGTAAGAGAGTGGATTCGCCACTCTCTTCTTCTTGTCTGTGACGACGGGCGCCGATACTCGCGCCCAACAGGTTGAGGAGCAGGGCAGTGTACGCTATTGTACGCGACCGCGGAATGCAATACCGCGTTGAGGAAGGGCAGGCGCTCGATATTGCATTGCTCGACGCCGAGCCGGGAAGCGAAATCGAACTTGGTGATGTGCTGTTGATCGGCGGTGAGCAGCCGCGGGTCGGGACGCCAACCGTCGATGGCGCGAAAGTGGTGGCGACCGTTCTGGGAACCACAAAAGGTGACAAGATCGTTGTGTTCCGCTATAAGAATAAGAAACGCTACCGCCGCCGCACGGGTCATCGGCAGGAATATACGCGCGTGTCGATCAGCAAAATTATTGTCGATGCCGATGAACAGCATGTGACGGGCAGTACGGAAGGAGAGACCAATGGCGCATAAGAAAGGGGTCGGCAGTTCACGCAACGGGCGCGACAGCAACCCGAAAATGCTGGGTGTCAAGCGCTTTGGCGGTGAGCGCGTCCAACCGGGGACGATCATCGTTCGCCAGCGCGGCACAAAGATCAAACCGGGCAACAACGTTGGCCTTGGGCGCGATTATACGATCTATTCGCTGATCGAGGGCGTTGTCACCTTCGAGCAGCATTCGCGCAACCAGAAGCGCGTGAGCGTCTACGCTACAGAGTAGGAGCGCATCCGTGAAAAAGGGTATTCATCCCCAGAACTATAACACGCAGGTGGTGTGCGGCACGTGTGGAACGGTCTGGCCCGTGATCAGCACCCGCCAGAACCTGCGCGTCGATGTTTGTTCGCGCTGCCATCCGTTCTATACCGGCGAGCAGCGTATTGTTGATACCGCCGGTCAGGTTGACCGCTTCATGCGCCGCCTGCGCACGAGTCAGGATCAGCAGGCGGAAATTGCGCGCCGCCGGGCGGAACGCGAGAAGCCCGAGCCAAAGAAGCGCAGCCTGCTGAAGGAGATCTACGGCGAAGAGGCGTGATAGATCGCTGCCATCCGCCGCGCCTGCTGCCGGATATCTTCGCGCAGCGCGGCGGGCGCCAGTACTTCCACATCCCCACCCCAACTCAGGATCCACTGGCGAATCTCTCGAACTCCTCCCACGCGCAAGATCATATCACAGTCGCCGTCGCCGCGATCAATGATCTGCTGGCTATGATGCCAGACGCTCTCGCGTACCCGGCGGGCTGCCTCGCCGGTGAAACGCAACCGCACTTCTACTTCGGTCTCGTTCATGACGCTCCACGCAGAGGCCAGGTGCGCATAGGGGTCGAAGTCTTCAGGAATGGCGTATGTTTCATCAAGGATCGTCGCCTGCTCGATGCGTTCGAGTTTGAATGTGCGCAGCGCGCCACGCAATCGATCATGGGCAATGACGTATGACGCCGGTTCACTGCGCGCTACTTCCAGCAGGTACGGCTCAATCACGCGCCGGGTTGTCTCCCCGTTCATCGCACGGTAGCGGATATCGACACATCGCCGATCAGCCCATGCGCGGGTCATCGTTTCCAGAATGCGAATATACTCCGTTCGTCGCGCACGCGCGCGAATGAGATCGGCTACCCGCGCAATATGGGTGGAAACGGTCGTGTCGGGAAGGCTCGCGGCAAGTTTCTGCAACGCCGACACGACATGCGGGTTGTGCTCGTCGCTGTGATGCGAAAGCAGGCGTGCCGCAAAAAACAACGCGACCGCTTCGTTGAGGTTCAATTGCACTGTCGAAAGATAGGTCTCGCGCTCGATGCCATAGCGTCCCCCATGCTGCCATACCGGCACCCCCATTTCCTCGAGCGCAGTAAGATCGCGGTAGATGGTGCGCCGGTCAACGCCGCACCGCTCGGCAAGATCGACCACACGCAGACCACCGGTAGCATTATAGAGCAGATGTTCTATTCGACGCAAACGCGCTGCTTTGCTCTGAGACCGATCTGACATGACGACGTCCGGTTCAGCGACTGCCTGCTGCCAGGCTGCTAGACCAATCCGGACAGACGCAGCGCAACCATTGCGGCAAGCAGGAGTGTGGCGAGGATTGCGATCCGGCGGAGATCATGGCGGGCAATCTCGTAATCGAGCGAGTAATCGACCGGTTCCAGCGCAGGGCGCGCTACCCGTCGCTGCCGACGCGATGATGCGCTCAGTGCCGTCTCACGTTCGGTTGACGCGCGACTCGCAGCGGCAGGCGGAAGTTGCCTGGAGACGGTTGACGCTGGCACAGGCGCCAAAATCGGGGACTGCACCGCTTCATCTTCGGTCAGAGCCGGGGTTTCTGCCACGGCTTCATCAGGCAATGGACGTGTTTCCACGCTTCGTCCAGGCGCCATGCGCTGTTGCGACCGGGCGCGCTGCTGCTGACGACGACGTTGTGAACGCGATTGTGATGGCATGGAATGACCTTTCACCTTGAAACTTCTGCTCGCTATTATAGCACGTAACCGGCAACGATCACAGATGGTTTGCAAGGCAGACCCCAGGAAACAGGGTGTTCTGTACACTTTATAACGTGCACAATGCACCTTTTTTCAACCTTTCTCATCATCATCTCAGGCAGAAGTCGTTGTCTTGTGGTAGACTTCTTCATGTTCGATCATTGCTGCTGGCTCTCATACGATTTTCCATGCCAGGGAGAGGCATATGCGGGTGCTGGCGCGTCTACTGACGGCAACAATCGTTCTTCTGGCGCTGGTGATATACTCGCTGCCAGCGCCGGTTCAGGCTCAGACGACGCTGCCACAATGGTATGAGCTGCGCACGCAACGCTTCGCAATCCTCTATGTTGATGGCGATCTCGCACATGCTGAGGAATATGCGACATTCGTCGATGAGGTGTACGACGAAATAACATCGATCTTCAGCCACGCTGCACCAACACCGGTTACCTTGCGTCTCTACCCCGACCGCCGCGCATACGATGCAGCCAATCCGCTGGCGGCGCCGATCCGTGGGATAATTGCGCACGCCGACTTTCGCCGGAATGAGGTGGTTGTCATTCTCGATCAGACAAATGCACAATCACCGGAAGAGATCAAGAACAATGTGCGCCATGAGTTGGTCCATATTGTGCTGGCGGAACTCTCCGCCAATCGTCTGAATGTCGGTTTCCACGAAGGCATTGCCCAGTATGTCGAACGCTCTTCACCAGAACTGGAACGTAAGGTAGCGGCGTTGCGGCAGGCGCTGGAGCGTGATGCACTGCTTCCCTGGAGTGCGCTCGATGATCGGGATCAGATCTATGGCAGCCCACAGATCGGCTATCCGCAAACCCTCTCCATCGTTGCGTTCCTGGTCGAGCGTTATTCGTTCGTCAAACTGCGCGAGTTTATTGCTGTGAGCGGGCGCAGCAGCGGGTATCGCTCGGCGCTCGAACGGGTGTATGGCGCGTCTGCGACCGATCTGGAGCGTATGTGGCGCGAGTGGTTACCGTCTTACCTCGATGGCGGATTTCGCCATAATGCGCTCACCGAGTACGACCTCACCCCTATCGAGACGCTGGTGGCGGATGGTCGCTATGCTGAAGCCAAACGCGAACTGGAACTGGCGATTCCATGGCTGCGCAATACGCAGCAGAATGATGTATTGACACGCGCGCAGGATTTGTTGAGGCGAAGCGAATTGGGATTGACCGCCGAAGAACTTGCGCGCAAAACACGCGACGCACTCGAGGCGCAGGATTACACAACGGCAGCCGATCTCGCGCGGCGCGCGCTTGAAGCCTACGCCGCGCTCGATAATGCTGACCGTATCGAGACGCTGCGCGTATATGCGGCAATTGCCGATCGCGGATTACGCGCCGCCCAACTACTCGAACGGGCAACAATCCTTGCTGGCGATTGGCGAACATTCGCCGATGCGCGGGCTGTCGCCGATCTGGCTGCGTCTGAGTTTCTCTCGCTTGGCAACCAGGAACATGCGGCGCGCGCCCTTGAACTGCGCGCTGAAATCGATCGTGTGCAGACCCTGGCTGGATTGGTCCTGCTCTTTGTCGGGTTGGGCGGCATTGCTATCGGTATAACGCGCCGCCTGGTTGTGCGTAAGGCGGAGGTCTGGTGATGCTGGAACCCCATCATCCATTGATAGAACAGTTGCACCGTCTCGCAACCGAACGCTGGGCGCGGCGCGCGCTTCGCACTGTCCTTCAGTCGGTGTCGGTTGCAATCGGCGTGTGGTGTGTCGGAATGGGGGCACGGCTGCTCTGGAACCTGGAGATTGACGTGCAGACGCTGACAGCCGTTGCCCTCGCCATTGTGGGTATCGCGCTCATCACCCTGCTGCGCCCGCCGATGCGCCCGTCAGACGCGGCTCGTCGCCTCGACCGGCGCTTCCGCCTCAATGAGCAACTGGCGACGGCGGTCGAGATGCTGCAAAGCGGCAGGCAACTCTCGCCTATGACGGTGCGCCTGCTCGATCAATCGACCCGCACCGTGCAGCAGGTGCAGTGGTACATTAATCAGCGTCAGACGGCGCCATGGACTGATCTGGTGACTCTGCTGGCGCTGGTACTGGTGGCCGGCGGGTTATCGCTGCTCTCAGGCATTGGCGGGATAGCGCTCAATCCGTCGGCAGCATCGCTGCCAGCGCTGCCTCAATCAGGCACGCTCCCTCTGCCATTTCCGGCGGACGATGGCGCTCCGATTACCGGCAGTGATCAGTTCATCCCGCTCGATCCCGGCGAGGAGATGATGCCTTCCCAACCAGGAACCGCTGATGGTGATCAGCAACCTGCCCCGGCGCCGGCTCAAACGACGCAACCATCTGCCGCAGACCCCAGAACGCTCGAAGCGCTGGCAAATGCGCTGCGTGACCTGGGGGCGACACGACCGGTCGCCGATGCGCTTGATCGCGGCGATACCGCAGCGGCAGCACAACGTTTGCGTGAACTCGCCGATCAGGCTGGCACACTTTCCGAGGAAGCGCGGCAGGCGCTTGAACGCGCATTGCAGGATGCGGCGCGCAGTATCGAACGCCACGATCCGGCGCTCGCCGGGCAGGTGCGTCAGGCGGCGCGCGATATTGCCGATCAGCAGAGTGCTGCTCAGGGTCTCGAAGAACTGGCGCAGGCAATCGATCAGTCAGGGCAATCTTCGGCTGCCAGCACCCCCTCATCAAATGAGCCGGGTGAGGGGCAGGCGAACACCCCTGGCAGTCAAGCAGGACAACCCGGTGCAGATAGCGCAAATCAGCAGGGTGCGTCTGGAAGTGCAGCAGGCAACAACCCTTCCGGTGAACAGCGCCCTATCGCTCCTGCCGGACGCCTCGGCGTCGAAGGGCAGCCAGTAACCATCGAGGCGCAGGGCGGCGGACAAAGCGCTGGCACAACCAGTGATGCAGATACGTCCTTGCAGAGCGGCGCTGGAACGGTCTCTGGCGGGGAGTCGGGCACAGGCGGCGCAATCGGCGCCGACCCGCTGCGCATTCCCCTCGATGAACGCGATGTGGTTCAGGAATATTTTCAGCCCTAAACCGCAGGCGGAGATACCGCCGCTGTTCAATGAAGCCTTTCTGCGCCGCCTGGAACGGTTGAGCCTGCAGGCGCAACGCACCCTGCGCGGTCGTCCATCTGGCGGCGCACATCTCAGCCATCGCCTGCTGCCCACGTCTATCTTCAGCGATCATCGCCCGTACAGCGTCGGTGACGATTATCGTTATGTTGACTGGAATGTGTATGCGCACCAGGATGCGCTCTTCGTCAAATTGGGCGAGATCGAGCAGGATGTTACCGTTCATCTGCTGCTGGACGCATCACGCTCGATGGCATGGGGGTCGCCTGCCAGACTGCGCGCTGCGCAATTGATTGCCGGAACGCTTGGATATCTGGCGCTGACGAACAATGATCGACTTCATGTGACGTCATTCGATGCTGCGGTACGCCGTGAGTTCGGACCGGCACAGGGAAAATCGCGCCTGATTGGGATGTTGCGGTTCATCGAGCAGGTGAAACCGGGCGGCGAAACCAATCTCAGATCGGTGCTCGAAACGTATGCGCGGCGCCATCCACGCGGAGGGATGCTGGTCGTCTGTTCCGATCTGCTTGCGCCTGAGGGACTTGAGGAGGGGTTGCGCGCCTGCCCGCCACCAACATGGCAGACACTCGTGCTCCATCTTCTCGATCCGCGCGAACTGAATCCCGAACGTCTCGGTCCCATCGAGCTCGAAGATGTCGAGACCGGGAAACTCCTGCCATTGATTATTGATGATGAGACGATCGCACACTATCGTCGCAATCTTGCTGCCTGGCAGCGGACTATCGAGTCGATCTGCGGGCGACGTGGCGCAACATATGCGCGCGTGCTCAGCACATGGCCGCTCGAACGACAGATTATTCCGTATCTGCGCGCACGCCAGATACTGACATAGCATATGAGTTTTCTGTTACCACTCGGATTACTGGCCCTGCTCGCCCTGCCGATCATCGTGCTCCTGCATCTGCTGCGTGAACGACGTCAGCGTGTGCCGGTCCCGAGTCTGTTGCTCTGGGCAAATCTTCCCCGCCGGATCGACGGTGAGCGGAGTCGTCGTCTGCCGCTGACGCTGTTGTTGTTGCTTCATCTTCTGGTTGCTGCGCTGCTTGGCTTCGCCCTGGGAGGACCGCAGATCGCAGGTGCGCTTGCCCCCAACGCGCGTCATACTGCGCTTGTGATCGATACTTCAACCAGTATGGCAGCCATCGACGGGGGGACAAGCCGCTTCGAACAGGCGCGACAACGTGCACGCACTCTTATTGCAGCAACATCTCCTGGCGACCGCGTCACGCTGATCACCGCCGGACCCCGGGCGCAGATCGTTGCGTTGGGCGAAGACCCCTTTGATCTCACTGCCGCGCTCGACACACTACAACCCGGCGGCGTTGGAGCCGCCATCAACGAGGCGCTGACACTGGCGGAAGCCACCCTCGATCCTCAGTTCAGCCGACGGATTGTTGTGGTGACCGATGGGGCATTGCCGCCGCAACCGGCGCGTAATGTCGCGGTACCCGTGGAGTGGGTGCAGATCGGTTCAAATGTTCCGAATCGCGCGATCATCGCCTTTGCCAGTCGCCCCTGGGGAGGTCGCATCCAGGTGTATGCGCGGGTTGCCAGTTACGATAGCGCGCCATTCAACGGGACGCTGCGGATCGTTTCCGGTAATCAGGTGCTGGCGGAGGAGCAGGTCACGATTGCGCCAGACGGCGAAACCGAAATCAGCTGGACATTACCGGGCGGCGTGGAGACACTGCGCGCAATGATCGATGGACGCGACACGCTGCCACAGGACGACTCCGCCTATCTGAGTGTGGCGCAGGGGCGTCCAATCACGGTGATCCTGGTATCGAACCAGCCTGCAGTTCTCCGCCGCGCTCTTGAAGTTATCCCCGGCGTCACTGTTGTTGCTGCGCCCCCTGACGCTTATGCGGCGATGCCTGAGCGTGCAATTGCCGATCTGACGATCTTCGATGGTTTTCTCCCTGATGCCTGGCCCCAGGGGTCTGCGCTGGTCATTGCACCACCGCCAGATTCATCGTTGCTGCGTGTGACGTCCGATTTTCAACCTCTCGATGCCGGAGCGCCATTGCGTCAACGCGGCAGCACGCTGGAAGGGCTTGGTTTTGGCGGCGTGGTATTTGAAGCCGTCCGACGGGTTGAGCCGCCGCCATGGGCTGAAGTGCTGCTGGCATCCGGCGACCTGCCGCTGATTCTGCGTGGGCGAACCGAGGGTCATGAAGTTGCAATCTGGACGTTCGACCTTGCCAGCGGCAACCTGACGACACGCCTGGCGTTCCCGCTTCTGGTCGCCCGCACGGTGCGCGATCTGGCGCCGCCGCCGTTGCCACAGGCGGTTCGCGCTGGCGAAATGCTGACGATCCGACCCGATCCGCGCACAACCGCGCTGGTACTCCGTGGTCCCGACAACCGGCGCATCGAGGCGCCAGTTGCATCGGTCGTCACACTCGATACCCTGATCGAACCCGGACTCTACACCGTGGAAGAACAGCGTGGCGGCACGACTGTTCTCGCCGGTGCGGTTGGCGTCAACGCTGGCGCAGCGATCGAATCGAACCTGCGCCCGCAAAGCGCACTGCCGTTGCGGGCGCCAGGAAATGATCCCGGTAGCGCGTCTGGAGGACAGCACGTGATCGATCTATGGCCCTGGCTTGCCGGTGCTGCGCTCATCATTCTGGCGATTGAATGGGTTTATGTGTTACGCCGTCGGTAAAGGTTGACGCTGATGATCCTTCGTAATCCACAGTTCCTGGCGCTCCTGATGCTCGTGCCGCTGATCATAGGCGGCTGGCTCTGGCGACGCGGTCGCCTGCCGGCAATGGCGCTCGTGCTGCGGGTTGCCATCGTCACACTCATTATCGTTGCTCTGGCCAATCCTGTTATCCTGCACGGGCGGATTGAGACCACTGCTGCGCCGCTTACGGTTGTGCTGGTTGATCAATCGGACAGCCTGACCGATCAGGGAAAGGCGGCGCTCCGCGCGCGCGCGGCGGCGCTCGCCGCCAGTAGCAGCACCCCGGTGCAGATTATCACCTTTGGTGCGACCGTGGCGGCAGAAGGCGGAACGTTAAGCAGCGATCAGACCGATATCGCAGCTGCACTGCGCGCAGCGCACGGGTTGATCGGCGCTGGCGGCGGACGGGTGGTGCTGTTCTCCGACGGTCTTCAGACCAGGGGAGACGCACTCGCCGAAGCACGGGCGCTGGCGCTCGCCGGTATCCCGGTTGACACGGAACAGTATCAGGCGCCAGCATTGTCCGAGTTCTGGATTGCAACGGTTGAGACGCCAGCCACCTTACGCGAAGGGGAGGAATTTACCGCTCGAATCGTGATGGTCAGCACCGTTGCTGCTGGCGTGCAACTGGAGATCACCGCTGGCAATGAGCGTGTGCTGACGCAACAGGTGCGTCTGTCACCCGGCGAAAACGCTTACCTGTACACCGGTCGCGCTGGTGAGCCGGGTATTCTGCGCATTCAGGCGACGATCAGCGGTCAGCCCGACACGCTCACGCGCAATAATAGCGCCGGTGCGGCTATTCTCGTTGCTCCCATGCCGCGTATTTTGCTGGTGGAAGGATCGGGCGGCGCCGTCAGTGCGCCGTTGCGGGGCGCGCTCCGTGAAGCAGGGGTCATTGCGGACATCGCCGATCCAACCACGCTCCCGGCGCAGATCTCGGCGCTCGGTCTCTACGAAGGGATTGTGCTGCTCGACGTACCTGCGAGCGCCCTGACCTTCGACCAGATGGCGACGTTGCGCGAGTTTGTCCGCAGCGAAGGGCGCGGCTTACTGGCGATTGGTGGACGATCAAGTTTTACTCTCGGCGCCTACAAGAATACCCCCCTCGAAGAAACGTTGCCGGTCGAAATGACGCCGCCACCCCGTCCAGAACGCTCGGACACATCCCTGCTGCTGATCATCGATCAATCTGCCAGCATGGGACCCGAAACCGGCATTTCCAAGTTTACGATGGCGAAAGAAGCTGCCATCATGGCGACCGAGTCGCTCCGCGAAGAGGATCGCATTGGCGTCCTGGCATTCGATGTCTCAACCCGCTGGGTGGTTGATTTTCAACCAGTTGGGGTTGGACTGAGCCTGGCTGATGTGCAGGGGCGCATCAGCACGCTGCCACTCGGCGGCGGGACTGACATCTACAATGCGCTCCAGGAGGGATTGCCAGCGCTGGCGCAGCAACCTGGCCGGGTACGCCACGCTGTCCTGCTCACCGATGGGCGTTCGTTCACCGACGATCGACAGGCATACCAGATGCTTATTGAAGAAGCGCGCAGCCAGAATATCACACTCTCGACGATCGCCATCGGCACAGACGCTGACATCAATCTGCTCCAGGAACTGGCGCGTTTAGGCGCGGGGCGGTATCACTTCGCCGCCGAACCAGACGATATTCCGCGCCTGACGCTGCTCGAGAGCGAAATCGTGCGCACCGAACCGCAGGTCGAGGGCGATTTCCGCGCCGAGCAGATCGCTCCGCATCCCATATTGCGCGACTTCGCGCCGGAGCAGATCCCCGGTTTGAAAGGATACGTGGCCACGCTTCTGAAGCCCGGCGCCGATCTGGTGCTCCGTTCCCCTGATGGCGACCCGGTGCTCGCTGTCTGGCAGTATGGGCTTGGGCGCGCCGCTGCGTGGATGTCTGGCGCAGAAGCGCCATGGGCTGCCGACTGGTCAAACTGGCCCGATTACGGTCGCTTCTGGGCGCAACTGATTCGCTACACCCTCCCCGAGCCGGATAGCGGTTCACTTCAAGTGCGCGCCATCCGTGACGGCGATAGTGTGCGCATCGTCGCCGACTCCGTCGCACCGGGCGGCAGACCGCTGGACCTGGCGGATACCCAGGCGACGATCGTGCTGCCGGATGGTTCATCCCGACTGATTACACTCCGTCAGACAGCGCCCGGACGCTACGAACAGGCGTTGACCCTGACGACCGACGGTTCGTATGCAATCGAAGTGCGCCAGCAAAAGGGGAATGAGGTGCGCTCGGCGCAGATCGGCTATGTGCAACGCTACCCCGATGAATACCTGCCTCCCGCCGATCCGCAGGCCGGCGCGCGGCTGTTGAACGACATCAGCGCCATCACTGGCGGAACAGCGCTCCGCGGCGGACCGCTCGTAACGCCGGGCGTCGTTCCTCTTAGCGCTGAACGGGCGCCGGATACCGGGCTGTGGCCCTGGTTGATCGGTCTTGCGGCGTTTCTCTGGATCCTTGAGATTGCGCTACGGCGTGGGTGGTTACGACTACCGCAGCGCTTCACCCGCTGAAACCGGATTATTTTCTCAATCTCCATTAGCCCCACGGCAAGAGACGAATACTGGGTTTATAGCAGTTCTCACAGAGGCTGAGCCTTACGTTGAACCCGTCGGGCAAGGTTGAACACTCATCGGACGACCGCAACGAACATCTTGCTCCTCATTCTGAGAAATGCTGTGATTCTCAATCTCCATTTCAGCCAGTTTTCCATATAACGCGAGCCGGATATGGTATTATTCAATTGAACCGTTATAATCGACACCCTCACACTCCGCAGCGCTTCATATGCGTACCACTGAACCGCATGCGACCGTCCTGCGCAATGCTACCCCTGCCATCCCTGCGAATCGCAACGCAGTGGGGAAGGAGTTGATCTATCGCACCCTGGTGCTGCCCGCCTGTCGCTCGATGTTCGATCGGGTCTGGATTGCCATTGAGGGTCCTGTTCCCCATCCTGCCGAGGGCCCGGTTATTGTCTACATGAACCATCCAGGATGGTGGGACGGCTATATGGCGTTCCTGGTGGACAAGATCGTGCTCAACGAGCGGTTCCAGAGTTATATCATGATGGAAGAGAAGCAGTTGCGCGTGTATCGGTTCTTTACCTGGTGCGGCGCATTTTCAGTCGACCGGCGCCGCCCCGGCGAGGCGGAGCGGTCGATTGCCTACATCAGTCGGTTGCTGCGCGAACGGCGCGACCGTATACTCTGGATACTGCCGCAGGGACGGATCGTGCCGAATGATCGTCGTCCGTTGAAGGTCTATCCCGGAGTTGCACGCATTGCCAGACAGGTGGGGGATGTGATCTTCTGGCCCATCGCGTTGCGCTACGAGTTTCGCGGTGAACAGCGCCCCGAAGCGTTTATTCGCGTGGGTCCGCCCCATACCTGCGATCTGACACTGCCCGAAGAGATGATCGTGAGTCTGGTGCAGACGCGTCTGACCATCGCAGTCGACGCACTGCGCGACGAGGTGAACGAAGAACGTCTGGAAGCCTACCGCACCCTGCTTCGCGGACGACGCGGCACTAACCGCGTGTGGGATGATGTTGTCGCCGTGTGGCGCCGATCCATACAGCGACTGTCAGGAAGATCACGCCAACCAGACCGGCCAGCGGATACCCGCGCGCCAGGTTCGCAGCAGTGAAGAAGATGCTGCTCAGGATATAGAGCAGGGCGGGTACGTACTGCCAGACACACGCGACGATACGTTCGCGCTGCGCTAAGAGCGACAGCGGCATACGGTCGAACTCGTTCTCGCCGTTCCGGGGCAGAATTGTCGCAATGATAAGCGCAATCAGGAACCCGACCACCCACCAACCGGCAAAGTTTTGTGGCGGCACACCATAGTACGAACCACCATCGATCCAGAACCAGTAATCATTAATGAGCGTGGCAACCGTTTCGATCTGCAGATCGAGCACGACAATCAACACACCGGTGAGCGTTGCAAGCCCGATACGTCCACCGCGCTCACCCAGGGTCAGGCGCGCCAGTTGCCACGACCCGAAGCCTGCCATCAACCAGGCAAGCGTGATTGGAACCGGCACGACGTCCAGTATCTGCGGTTGCAACATACTGGTATACTGGTAGCGACCGAACGGCCATCCTGTCGTTTCACCGATATGCTCGACCACCCATGCCAGTACCGCCGCCAGCCCGACTGCCAGTGCGCCACGCGCGCCATACATCCCCAGTGCCCAGAAGATAACCGCCAACCCCTGGACAATCAGCATCGCAGCGCCCATCCAGAGACCCCACGCTGGAACGGCATCCAGCGCAACGGTGACAGCCGAACCGGGAAATACGGCACAGTACGCAAACAAACAAACCAGGGACAGCATCCGAAATACAGGCGATGGTGACATGGACGTAAATATCACCGAACGCAACGAACGATCCGCGCTCCTTTTGCTCTGCATACTCTTTCTCACCATGCGGCTGCCAGGCTTGCTGGCGCCTCCCCTTTTCAATGACGAAGCGGTATATCTCCTCCGCGCCCAACATTTTCCCGACCAATTCCTGTTTACCATTCGCGACGGCAAACTTATTCACGAACTGTTGCTCGCTGTGCTCGCGCATTTGCCTCTGGATCCGCTCGTGAGCGGCAGGCTCCTCTCGGTTGCCTGCGGCTGGTTGACCGTCATCGGATTATGGCTCAGCGGCAAGATGGTCGCCGATCAACGGGCGGGCATCCTTGCCGGTCTTCTCTACATCTGTTCACCGCTGGCAATTGTCCACGACCTGCTGGCAATTCCCGACTCAATGCTCACCAGCGTTGCCAGTTTTGTACTGGCGCTGAGTCTCCGCCTCTATCGGACGCCAAATCCACACCGCTGGCATGCAGCGGGGGTTGGCGCACTCGTGGCGCTTGCCAGTCTGGTCAAACTACCTGGAGTGTTCCTGTTCGCGCTCCCGGCTCTGACCATGCTCATGCGCACGATGCCGCCTGAGCAGCGGCATCGGCGGTGGGAGATGGTGCGCACCGCGCTGATCGTCACATTGCTGGCGCCTGCTGCATTTGCACCCTTCAACTATGGCGGCGCTGAGAGCCACAAAGTTGGTGCGCTCAATCTGATGCTCCAGATTGAGCGTGTGGGACAAAACCTGTATCGAATCGGCGAGTGGATCACGATTGCCATGCCACTGTCGGCGCTCATGATTGCTGGCATTGGTCTGGCGACATCCCAGACACGCCGACAGCACCTGTTTCTCTTCCTTTCCGCCGGTCTGTTCTGTCTGGCGCTTGCCGCTATCGGGAGCGTCCTCTATCCTCGCTATATCCTGCCCGCGTGGGTTCCCATCCTTTTTGCTGCCGGACTGAGTCTGAGTCAACACCAACAACATCGCGTAGTCCTGCGCAGCATCAGTGCTGTGCTGACGCTGATCACGTGCCTGTGGGGCGCTTTCTTTGCCTTCCAGTACGTCCGCAATCCGGCGTATGCTCCCCTGACGACCACTGATCGCCATCAATATGTCGAAACGTGGACAGCAGGCTACCATATGGCAGAGATTGTGCACCAGTTGCGTACCGAGGCGGAGCGATCAGGCAGTATCATTCTGGCAAGCCCGTTGCAACCGCGCCTTATTCACCTCGGACCCAAGATCTATCTGAACGATGATCCGCGTGTTGCGTTCATTGACATCGATATGCAGGCAACCAACGCCCGACAGCGGCTCGGCGACATGGCAGCGCAGCGCTCGCTCTACATGGCGCTCGATGCCGAAGAGGTCGAAGCGTTCAACATCGAACAGCGCTTTCCCGAACTCAAACGCATACGCGAATGGCGTAACCCGTACAGCGCCATGACATTCTTCCTGTATGTCTGGTCACCGTAGAGGCGCGCCAAACCCGCCGCCGCCAGGCGTTTCGATGCGCAGAACATCTCCGGAAAGCATCTCGACGGTCGTTTTGCCAGGCAGCAGACGCTCTTCACCGTCGCGGATCAGGACATTGCGTCCACGCAACCCGGCAGCGCCGCCGTTCAAGCCATACGGCGCGTAGACGCGCCGTTCACTCAGCAGGCTGACCGTCACCGGCGCGCGGAACTCAACTTCACGCACCAGACCATCGCCGCCACGCATTCGTCCTGCGCCGCCTGATCCGTGTCGCAATCCATAGCGACGAACGATGAGCGGGAACTGCCGTTCCAGCGCCTCGACAGGCGTATTGAGCGTGTTGGTCATATGCACCTGTACGCCACTGAGACCGGGAAGCGTCGGGCGGGCGCCCATTCCGCCGCCAAGCGTCTCATAGTAGGCAAACGATGCACCATTCGACGCAACCCCTCCAAACGTCCAGTTGTTCATCGTTCCTGCCGAAGCAGCGGGAACCCGGTCGGGCAACGCCTGAGCCAGCGCCCCAAACACCACATCGACAACCCGCTGCGCCGTTTCAACGTTCCCACCCGCAACTGCCGCCGGAGGGCGCGGCGCCAGCATACACCCTTCGGGAACACGAATGTTGATTGGCGCACAGGCGCCTGCGGATAACGGCATATCGGGCGGACCAAGACAGCGGAAACAGTAGATCACTGCCGACTCGGTGACGGCGCGTGGGGCGTTTAACGGACCACGACACTGCTTTGCTGTTCCTGAGAAATCTACGATTGCGGTTTCGCCATGGATGTCGATGCGCACACAGATAATGAGCGGGTCGGGGTCAACGCCGTCGTTGTCCAGCATATCTTCGAACGTATACGTTCCATCTGGGATTGCCGCGATCACTGCGCGCATATAGCGCTCGCCATACGCCAGGAGCGCCTCCATATGGCGCGCCACCCATGCAGGGGAGTGACGCTCTGCCAGTTCCGCCAGGCGTTGTGCGCCGATGCGGTGACAGGCAAGTTGCGCTGCCAGGTCGCCGCGTCGCTCATCGGGGGTGCGTGAGTTGCGACAGATCAACCCGATGACCGACTCATCGGGGATGCCGCCACGCACCAGGAGGGTTGGCGGAATGATCAACCCCTCCTGGTACACCTCACGACTCATCGGCATCGAACCGGGGGTCATACCGCCGACATCGGCGTGGTGAGCGCGCGTCGCCGTGTAGCCGATCAGCACCTCGCCAGCATACACTGGAGCGACCGTGGTAATATCGGGCAGGTGCGTACCACCGAGGTAGGGATCGTTGAGCGCCACGACATCGCCTGGAGCGAGTACGCCACGCGCCAGCGCAGCCTCGACCGAGCGCGGCATCGCCCCCAGGTGCACGGGAATGTGCGCCGCCTGCGCCACCATGCGCCCCTGAGCATCAAAGACCGCGCACGAAAAGTCACGGCGCTCCTTGATATTTGTCGAGAGTGCGCTTCGACCGAGCGCCGCTCCCATTTCTTCGGCAATAGCGGCGCAACGATTGCGGAACACTTCCAGATCAACAGGATCAATCGCTGGATCGACAGAGAACGAAAACATATGAGAACATCGTCACTTGTATTTTACTTTTCCTGTGGTACCATACAAGAAAAAGAAGTAGCATGAGATTATCACATCCCCGCCTTCATCGCGCCAGGACACACATCATACCCGTCTCGACTACCGAAGAGGGGCGTCACCATGGTCAGGCAACCACTCCGCATCCTGCTCGTCGAAGATGACAGCACGATCGCCAGCGTCATTGCGCTTGGATTGCGAACGCTTGGCATGCCGTACCTGCTCGACATTGCCTACTCCGCTGAAGAAGGACTGGAATTGTTCAATCAGCATGGCTATGATCTGGTCATGAGCGACTATAATTTGCGCGGGATGAATGGATTGTCATTGCTTATAACGATAAAACGGGCAAAACCCGATCTGCCGACGGTGCTGTTCACGGCATACGATACTCCGAAGTTGCAACGTGATGCGCAGAGCGCTGGCGTCAACGGATATATCGCCAAGCCATTCCTGATCGAAGATTTTGTCTCCCTCGCGCGTCATCTGCTCCCTGCTATCGAGAACGAAATCGGCGCAAGTCCTTCGTAAACTGCGCTACGTTCTGCCCCGCCGCCGCAACCAGAATGCGGCAATCGCTGCAATGACCAGGAGAATCGCCCACGGAATCGGTGTTGCATAGACGAGCGCAATGCTGTAGGCGACTCCTATCAGCACGGTTGCGATCATGACGAACGCCAGGATCGTTCCTTCCCAGCCTGGTGATTTTTCTGGCATAGCAATTCCTCTGTTCTTCTTGCAACAACGGGACGCTCCATCGGAAGCGCACCGGTCTGGATTCACTTGTCCAGAATCGACAATCGGCGTATAATCGGCGCGGATTGGTTGCATGCTTCCCTGTGCGCCGCCGCACAAGCGGGCGGCGCTCTTTTTGTGTGAGTTGCACGGCAATGGCATGGTTGATTGAACTGCTCAAAAGCAATACGCTGCTGTTGCTCTTCATCGTCGCCGCGATCGGCTACCCCCTCGGTCGCGTCCGTCTCTTTGGACACAGTCTCGGCGTCGCTGCCGTTCTGTTCGCCGGTCTGGCAATCGGCGCGCTCGATCCAGACCTGAAACTGCCGGAGATTGTCTATACGCTCGGTCTGGTTGTGTTTGTCTACACCATTGGATTGAGCAGCGGCGCAGGATTCTTTGCCTCATTCCGGCGAAAAGGGTTGCGCGACAACCTGCTGATCGTCGGGATGCTGATCATCGCAGCACTGGCAGTCGCCGGTGTGCAGTACGCCTTCGGGTTGCGTCCAACCCTCGCCGCCGGTTTGTTTGCCGGGAGCCTGACCAATACGCCAGCACTGGCTGCCGTGCTGGAGCAGATCAAGATCATCGCGCCTGCCGACACACGTGACCGACTGCTGGCAGACCCGGTGGTAGGGTATTCCATCGCCTACCCGATCGGCGTGATCGGGATGATCATCACGATCGCTGTACTCCAGCGTATGTGGCATGTTGATTATACCGCCGAAACTCAGAGTCTGCGCGATCTTGGCGCGGTAGGGCAGAAACTGGTCAACCGAACGGTGCGTATCGCGCGCCCGGAGATCAGTGTATTGACTGTCGATGAATTGCTGCGCGCCAAGCAGTGGCGGGTCATTTTTGGCAGAACGCTGCGCAATGGCGAAATGATCCTCGCCGATGGATCAACCCGTTTGCAGCACGGCGATCTGGTCAGTCTGATCGGTACAGAGGAGGAAGTGACCGAAGCGGCAGCCTTCCTTGGCGAGATGACAACGGAACGCCTGGAACTGGATCGCAGCAAACTCGACTTCCGGCGGATCTTCGTCTCCAATCCGCAGGTCGTTGGGCGCCCCCTGCGCGACCTGCAATTGCCACAACGCTACGGCGCACTTGTCACACGCGTGCGACGCGGCGACATGGAACTGCTGCCCCACAGCGATACCGTGCTGGAACTCGGTGATCGCGTGCGGGTCGTGGCGCTGCGGGAACGCATGGACGAAGTGAGCGAGTTCTTCGGCGATTCATACCGCGCGCTGAGCGAGATCGACATCCTCACGTTTAGCCTGGGACTGGCGATGGGGCTTCTGATCGGCATGATCCCAATCCCGCTTCCAGGTGGGAGCGTCTTTCGGCTCGGCGTCGCTGGCGGTCCACTGGTGATGGCGCTGATCCTTGGGGCGCGTGAGCGCACCGGACCACTGGTGTGGAACATCCCCTACAGCGCCAATCTGACCCTGCGCCAGATCGGTCTGGTGCTGTTTCTGGCAGGCGTTGGCACACGCTCCGGCTATGCGTTCGTCAGCACATTCACCCAGAGCGGCGGGATTGTGCTCTTTGGCGCCGGGGCGGTTATCACGTGCGGCATTGCGTTCACGACGTTGTGGATCGGTCACAAACTGTTGCGCATTCCGATGAGCCTGCTGATAGGAATGCTTGCTGGCTTGCAGACCCAACCGGCTGTCCTTGCCTTCGCCCTCGAACAAACGAAGAATGATGCGCCGAACATTGGCTATACGACGGTCTACCCGATGGCGATGATCACCAAGATTTTGCTGGCGCAGGCGCTTGTGGTATTGTTGCGGTGAGAACCGGTGACAGGTAGAGCATCCCACTGACGATATGCATCGGACCTCGTGGATGAGTGACAACGACCGATATGCGCTGCTTCAGCCGTCCCTGATGATCATACTGATCCAGCATTCCCTGTGTATCGTCCAGCACATAGATATTGCCGCCATCATCAACGGCGACATCACAGGGTGCGAGGGGTTCAGCCACAGGGATTGTCATTCGATGGGATCCATCGGCAGCAAATAGTTGAATCCGGCGATTGATCGTATCACAGATGTACGTGTTTCCCTGGCGATCAACTGCAAATGATTGCGGTCCAAAGCCGCTTGCATTCCGGGGAACATCCACGCTTCCCGGTTCGCGTCCGACAGGAATGAAGACCGAGAGGGTTTGTTCATACCCTTCCTGCGGTTGCGATTGCACCTGATCGACGATTGGGGTCGAGGTGGCGACAATAGTGGTCGGCGGAGACATGGACGGTGACGCAACGAATGCAGCGGTCGGCGTCGGTACAGGAGAGGAAGGAGGAGACGGGACCGCGACTGCTGGCGGGATCACTGTGAGAGTCGGCAATACGAAGGCGGGTGTGCTCTGTGATCCTGATGGCGGTGCTCTACCACATCCAGCCATTCCCCCTGCGAAGACGAAGACGCAGACAGTTGCCAGGAAGATACGGACACCCCGTGGTTGCGCTGGATGCTGTGAGGAGATCAAAACAGCGAGGAGGGTCAGGAGGAGGATCGGTGCAACGGGCAGCATTGGAATGCTCCTTTCCAGCCTCTTTCATCGAGGCTCGACTGCGCCGTCTTGATCTCCAGCATACGTCACAGATCAGCGATCTGGCGAAAAGAAACGAGCAGTGTGAGGAAACAGGCATTCACCCGCACACGAATGCCCCGATCTTCGCACGTGACCGGATACCTGAATTCGATGGGGTCGCAACGCCAGAGCAACACGACTATCCAACATCCGACGATACTGCCCGCATCCGATACCCAAATCGATACGCTGAGTCCATCAGACGGTACTGTTCGAGCGTATCGGGTCCGCAACTCAGAGTTCCCAAACCGCGGTGCGCTGCATCGAGATTGAGATGGTAGATTGCATCAGAAGAAGTTCCACAAATGCTGATTGGTCACCTCGTGGTGAAACTGAATCTCAGCGCGCTTGATAATCGTTCCGAGCAGGCGCGGGCAACGATCGGCGGACGCCTGCTTGGCGGATGCGAAGCGTTCTGCCACATTCTCTCCTATGATCTCCTTGATCCACGCGCTGGCACGGAAGTAATCGAGCGCATCGTAGATGTTATCGGGCAGAATGCCGAGCGGTTGATAGGGATCGGTCGTCGGGGCTTCTGCGCCTTCGAGTCCGGTTCTCAAGAGCGAGTAGATGGCAAGGTACGGATTGGCATCCGGCGCAATCGAGCGCACCTCGATCCGCGCTGAGCGTGCATTCCCGATCGGAATGCGGATCATGGCGCCGCGATCAATCGGCGACGCCTTAATCTCGTTCGGCGCTTCGTAGTGCGGATCGAGACGCCGGTACGCATTGACGCTCGAATTGAGGATCAGACAGAGATCCCTGGCGTGATGCAGAATACGGTTGATGAAACTCCAGCCAAAAGCGGAAATGCTATCGCGCCCGGCGGCATCATAGAACAGGTTCGTATCGCCGCGCGCAATCGACAGGTTGGTATGCATCCCGCTGCCGTTGACGCCGGTGACCGGTTTGGGAAGGAAACTTGCCGTCATTCCCATCTTATGCGCCACCTGGCGACAGACCAGTTTGTAGAGCAGTACCTGATCGGCGGCAATCGGCGCTTCGGTGTACGAGTAGTTCATCTCAAACTGTGACGGGGCGACTTCCGGGTGGTCTTTTTCATTGGCAAAGCCCATCGCGCGCTGCGCCTCGGCAGCGGCATCGATGAACAGACGCAGCGCATCACCCGGCAGCGAGTGGTAGTACCCGCTGGTGGTAATGAACTCGAAGCGGTCGGTTTCGCGGAAGCGTTGCTCGGCACGTTGCCCCTGGAACAGAAAGCCTTCGATTTCCGTCGCCACGTGACACACCAGACCATCGCGGCGATACAGATCATCCACATACCGCTTCAGCCGTGAACGGATATCTGCGCTGTACGGCGTTCCATCCGGCTCCAGTACATCACCGAACACCAGTACCTTGCCCAGACCGAACACGTCCGCCGGCAACCAGTAAAATGCCGCCCAATCGATTGCCAGGCGCAGATCGGATTCCGCCTGGCGTGAAAAACCACGGATCGATGAACCGTCGAATGTCAAATTATCGGCGGATTTGAGCAGGAACTTTTTGTCGTAGTCCAGCATATGCAGCCGACCTTCGAGATCGGCGAAGCAGACGGTCACCGCCTTGATGCGCTTTTCATCGGCGAGGTACCGGCAGCGCTCCTCACGCAGGATGTCCACCGGCGTGCGGGCGAGGCGTAACGCCTTCATCTGAAGGTTCAGTTCCTCGAGTTCATCGTAGGGAATTTCCAGAAAATCACGAAGCGGACTTGTCATGAGAGCATCCTTTTGTGCAGTTCTACAAATCCGACGGACGTGCAGCCGCCGGAGAAAACCAACCGCACACCTATTGTACACGATCCCGCGCCGCTGGCTTCATGATAATCGCAGTGCAGGAAGGCGCGGGCGACCTGCGAACATACCCCGTATTGCAAGCAAATTGATCGCATTTCGTTAACCTTGCTATAACGTCCAGGCGCAAAGAATGACGTATGATGAAGCCAGTAGAATATCAGCATATCGTGAGCAGTAATGATTGCATATGGCCGCGTCTGCCCGCACAATCACACCTCTTGTTCTCGGACGCCACGTGTCGCTTCGTTCGCGTCTCATCCTGGGATACGGCATTGTCGTCTCCCTGACGCTGATCTTCGGTCTCTTCATGTTCGTTCACCTGAGCGCCATCCGCGATCGCCTGGATCGGTTAAGCGCCGATGTCACCATCGACACGCGCTACAGCATCGAGGCAATCACTGCTATCGCCGATGTGCAACGCCAGCTTGATCAGTATCTTCTGCAACCAGACGAGAGGAGATACCGGGATGCAGTTCGCCAGTTCGATACGTTTCAACGCACAATTGAGCGCCTTGAGCGAGACGCGCACAACCGGGCAATGCGCGAGCATCTGAAACGAATACAGGTGCAGGCGTCAACGTACCGCCAGATATTCGACGAGACCAGCACCAGCATCACTGCTCAGCAGCGCATGCGGGACGATCTGTACACCACGTTCTTGCAGCAATACCAGACCATCGAGCAGGCGATCAGCAATGCCAGACCGGTGACGTCGAGCGATTACCTGGCGCTGATGGACCTGAGCCGGGCGAGTACGCGCCTGCAACTGGCGTATGTCTGGGTCGGGCAGATGGAAAGCGACGATACGATAGGCGCCGCCGATAACGCGATTGCCGAACTGCGTCAGGCGCGCACCTTCCTGCGTCGCTATCTCGTTTTGAACAGTCAGACACGAGTCGTCCAACCGGACGATCTCGAACGGTTGCAGAGCGTTTCTGAAAGTTTTGATCGCTCGCTCAAAAGTATTGCCAGCCTGTCGAGCGCCTACATTCGCACCGAAACGCTGATCAACAGTCGCCTGAGACCTCAGGCGGGTCAACTGTCACGTGAAGCGTCTGCGCTCTCGGACACGGCGCTGTTGCAGTTAACGGTTGCCACGAAGGAGATCGATCAGGAGACCGCTCGTACTCAAACGATTGGCGGCGGCGTGCTCGCCATCCTCCTGGTCGCTGGCATTGCGCTCGGCGTATTGCTGGCGTCGCTGATCACCCGTCCGCTGAGTGAACTGGTTGCTGCTACCGCCCGTCTGGCGCGCGGCGAGGGAGAAGCTCGCGTTCGACCGCGGGGAGGGCGCGAACTGGTGCTGCTGGCGCATGCATTCAACGATATGGCTGCTGAACTTGAGCGCGAGCGCGCCGAGGTGCGTTATCAGAACACACTGCTGGCAGAGCGCGCAACTGAACTCGAACGCGCGCTGGCGCAACTGCACGAGGAAACCGCAGCGCGCGAACAACTCAGCGCAACAGTACGACAGTTGAGCGTGCCAATCATTCCAATCATGGAAGGGGTGCTGGTTGCGCCGCTGGTTGGAGAGATCGATGCGGAGCGCGCCAGCCTGTTGCAGCGCCGTCTCCTCGAACGGATCGTCGCGGAACGCGCACAGGCGGCGATCCTCGACATCACCGGCGTGCCGGTGGTGGATGCTCAGGTCAGCATCTGGCTGATCCAGGCGACAACCGCAGCGCGATTGCTCGGAGCGCGTTGCATTCTGGTCGGCATCAATCCCGAAGTGTCACAGGCGCTCGTTGCCAGCGGGGTTGACCTGGGCGATCTGGTGACCAGAGCCACACTACGCGAGGGATTGGAATATGCGGTAAAGATGCTGCGTCGCTCGTCGTTCGCGGTGGTCGATGGTGATCGACGTTAAGCGCATCCGACGGCGTCTGGTCTTTTCCCCGCCGCATGCCGTTTCCTCTTCCAACGACGACGTCACTGCAAACATGCACCGCCGAGACGCC
>Ga0209227_1000570_pt1 | contig 31466 bp, 32 predicted proteins | sample YNPBryantNP2012_FD_185815 | JGI IMG/M metagenome (GOLD analysis project Ga0209227, IMG submission 185815) | Anoxygenic and chlorotrophic microbial mat microbial communities from Yellowstone National Park, USA - YNP Bryant NP 2012 (SPAdes)... ...
ACCCGCTCTTGCAACCGCACACCTCCGCCGGAAGAGGCACCGCAGCCGTCAATCCACCAGCTGTCGAAGGTTCTCCCGGGCCTTGGTGATGTCCTTCTCGTACTTGAGGATGACGTTGAGGGTATCGCTCAAGGTCTCCCGGTCCAACCTCTCCGCGTTGAGCACCACCAAGGCGCGGGCCCAATCCAGGGTTTCGCTGATGCCAGGGACCTTCTTAAGGTCCAGCCGTCGGATGCGGTACACCGCCTCCACCACCTGAGAGGCCAGCTCCTCCCGGATGCCCGGCACCTTGGCCAGCACGATGGCCAGTTCTTGTTCTCGCCCGGGGAAGTCCAGGTAGAGGTGGAGGCAGCGGCGCTTTAGGGCGTCGCTCATCTCCCGTGCGTTGTTGCTGGTGAGCACGACCATGGGGATGTGCCGGGCGGCGAGGGTGCCGATCTCCGGTATGGATACCTGGAAGTCGGACAGCACCTCCAGCAGGAAGGCCTCGAACTCCGGGTCGGATTTGTCCACCTCATCGATGAGCAGGACCGTGGGCCTCTCGGAGAGGATGGCCCGCAGCAATGGCCGCGGCACCACGAACTTGCGGGAGAAGAAGACTTCGTCCTGACGGGCCACCCGTTCCACCGCCTCGGCCAGCGAGCCCACTCCGGCCAGCTCCTGGGCCAGCACGTCTTTGAGGATCTGGGTATAGAGCAGCTGCTTGGCGTATTCCCACTCATAGAGCGCCTTGGACTCGTCCAGCCCCTCGTAGCACTGCAAGCGGATGAACTCCCACTTAAGGGCAGCGGCGGCCACCTTCCCCAGGTCGGTCTTCCCCACCCCAGCGGGCCCCTCCACCAGCAGGGGCTTCTGCAATTGCTGGGCGAGGTAGATGACCGTGGCCGTCTCCAGACCGCAGATGTACCTCTGCTCCGCCAGCCGCTCCACCACGTCCTGGGGGTCCCTAAACATGTCACTTCTTCCTTCCCCGCCGTTCTTCAACGGCCCATCTCCTCCCGCCCCTCCAACTCCGCGGTGAGGCGGCGGTATATGCGCATCCCGATCTCCAGCCCCCGCTCGATGAAATCCGGACCGTACCGCCTCCCGGTGGCGGTCCGGAAGGTGGACTTGATGCGCTCGATGCCTCCCATAGATGGCAGGAAGTGCTCGAGCAAGGCCTCCAAGGTGATGTCAAAGGGGGCCGCCATCGACCAGACCGTCCGAGTGAAATTATCTGGCCCCCAGCGGAACTTGTCCGCGTCATAAAGCGAATCGGAGAGGAGACGGCAAGCCGGCTCCTCCAGCTCTTCTGCCACCTTGAAGGCCTCATGGTTGCGGATGGCCGCGGTCACCGCCTTGACCTCCCACGCCCCCAGGCCCCTCTCCCTCAAGATAACGGCGGCCTCCTCCGCCCCACGCCGGGCATGGTCCCTCTCCTCCCGTCTCACGTCGTGCAGGGTGCCGGCCAGGTGGGCCAGCCGCACCAGGCCAGCCGTCTCACCCTGCTCCCGGCCGGCGGATTCGATGATCACCACCGCTCCGGCATCCACCGCCACCTTGCGCACGTGATCCAGGCCGTGGCCCAGCCGGTCGTAGCGCTCGCTCACCAGGCGCAGACATTCTTGGACCAGGATATCACCCTCGAAAAGGGCCTGCGATTCCCCCACCTCCACCGCCTTCTCCCGGTAGAAGAGGGGCGGTGGAAAAGTGGCGGCTATCTCCTCCGAGACGCTGCGCGCCCACTCCAGCTCCTTCGAATCCATCTTTCACCTTCCACTACCCAACATGCTGGCGGTGAGCGGTAATAGACCGCCGACCGCAAGCCGGAGCGTTTCCGGCCATTTGATTTTATCGGATGGGCCCAGCGCGAGCTTCAGGTAGCCTCTCCCTGCCCGGAAAGCAGTGAAGGGAGGTTGCATCAACCAAGCATGGGTGGATGGATGATTGACCAATATAAACTGTGGCACCCCCGCACTGCCTTTTCACAGGGCGGGAAATAAAGCCGCGGACATCAGGCGTTGGTGAAGGGCAGACTCCTCGTTTTCAAACCGAGTCTATCGCCTGCTGCCCGCGGCGTTGGGGCTGAACGATTTCCATAAAACTGGCGCTGACCTTTATGGGGGTGCGGCGCCCGCTTGCCGGATGCGGCGGCGGGCGGCCCTGATGAAGTCATCCAGCGGGGCCAGGTTCAGGCGCCGGTTGAGCTGGGAAAGCTCCCTCAGTATCTCCTCCGCCTCTCCTACCCTACCCTCGCGGATGGCTTCATCAACCCGTCCAGCCATCTGCCTGGCCGCGTCCTCGTACTCCCCCTGCATCTCCTGGCGGTCACAGATGACCTTGTTGCCGCAGCGGGGACATTCCCGGAAGACCAGGGGGCCGCAGCACATGACGTTCCCCACCGCGCGGAAGAGCGCGGCCTCCCCCTGGAAACCACAACCATCACAAGTAACCTGGACTTCCAATGCCCCCACTACCCATCCGGGTCAGGTATAGCGGCGGGGTGCCTTCTCAGCGCGCCTGGAATGAGGCGCACTGATCGGCAGGCCTATCCGCACTAACCGGCTTTGCCGTCCAGTACTGGCTCTTTCCGTCGTCTTCCCGCTGCACGCAGTCCCCGCGCCCGGGGTGCTCCTCCAGGGGAAAGAACCACTTGCAATCGGCGCAGTTGGCCATCTCTCCTCTCCTCCCTCATCCGCCTACAGTGACGTCCAGGTCCTGCACCAGGAATATCTCCACGATCTCCTGCAGTTTCTCCTCCGGGTACCCCTCGCCCTCGGGGAAAGGATACTCGAGGCCGAAAACCCGGTATTTGGCCCCCGCATAAGGGTGGTAGGGAAGCACGTCCACCTCCAGCGCCCCTCCCACCAAAGCCCTCAGGTCGGCCACGAACTCGGCGGTGGCCCTCAGGTTGGCCCGGTCATCGTTGACGCCCGGGATCAGCGGCACCCTTATGCGCATGGGCTTGCCCGATCCCGCTATCCGTCTTGCATTCTCCAGGATGAGCTCGTTGGAACGGCCGCAGTAGGCGCGATGCCTCTGTGGATCCATGTGCTTTAGGTCATAGAGGACGTAGGCGGCCTCCCGGAGCACCTTGGCCAGATCCTCCCAGCGGGCATATCCGCAGGTATCCAGGGCCGTGTGGATGCCTCGCTCCGAGGCCGCCCGCATCAGCGCCGCCGCGAAATCCGGTTGCGCCAACGGCTCTCCGCCGGATACGGTCATGCCGCCCCCCGAATTGCGGTAGAAGGGCTTGTCCTTCTCCACCTCCGCGATTATCTCCGACACGCCGGCTTCCCTTCCCCAGATCACCATGGCCCCGTGCGGACAGGCCTGGACGCAGGAAAAACAGTCTATGCACCTACCCCTGTCGATGCGGGGTTGCCGCTCCCCTACGAAGTCGATGGCTCCCGCCGGGCAGGCCTCAGCGCAGGAGCCGCAGCCCTCACAGTTAGGCGAGTACGGAAAGACCTCGGGAAAACGGCGGTTGCCTTCGGGGTTGTGGCACCAGCGGCAGTTGAGGAGGCATCCCTTGAGAAAGACGGTGGTGCGGATGCCCGGCCCATCGCAGAGGGAGTAGCTCTGGATATCGGTGATGAACCCGCGTTCCTCCATCTTCCCTCTTTACCCTCCTATGGTGGTTTTGATGCCCCTGCCCTCCAGGATCTCCCGGAAGTCATCCACGTCGTACTCGGCGAGGCTCTCCACCTTCTCGAACTCCCATTCCCGTCCCAGCCAGCGGTACTTGTCCTGGCACCAGTTGTGGAAAGGCAGGATGTCCACCTGGAGCAGGGCTGGCTTCAGGGTCTCCAGGAACTCGGCGATACGCCCCATCTGCTCGACGGAGTCGTTGAAGCCGGGTATCACCGGGACCCGCACGATGATGCTCTCGCCCTCCTGGGCCAGCCGGGCCAGGTTGGCCAGTATGGGGGAATTGCTTACCCCGGTCCGCAGCAGATGCAGCTTGCCGCTCAGGCACTTGACATCGTATAGGAAGATGTCCACGTAAGGGCGCAGGGAATCGAGGACTTCCCAAGAACAGAAACCGCTGGTGTCCAGGCAGGTATGGATGCCCCGGCTCCTGGCCTCCCTGAGCAGGGCGAGGGTGAAGCGGGGGAAGCTTGTGGGTTCCCCACCAGTGACCGTCAATCCCCCCTCCGAATTGCTGTAGAAAGGAAGGTCCCGTTCCACCTCATCGAGGATCTCGGCCACGCTCATCCTCTCGCCCACTTGCACCAGGGCCTCGTAGATGCACGCCTCCACGCATTTCATGCAGCGGTCGCACTTTTCCCGGTCTATCTTGTGATAGTGATGGTCCTCATCCTCGGGACCAAGGTCAACGGGCGGCTGGATGGCGCCCCGGGGACATACATCGAAGCAGCGACCGCACTGCCGGCAGAGGCTCTGCTTCCAGTAGATATCGGGCCGGAAATCGATGCATTCTGGGTTGTGGCACCAGTCGCACTTGAGAGCGCAGCCCTTGAGGAAGACAGTGGTGCGGATCCCCGGCCCATCATTGATGGAGAACCGTTGGATATTTGTCACATAGGCCTTTTCGCCCTCTTCTGCCATACCCGCCGCCCTGCCTCAGGCCTTCGCCGCTTTCTCCCGGCGCTCTTCCTCCAGCTCGTTGCAGATCACCCAGTTGTAACACTTGGGGCACTCGCGGTAAGCCGTTTCCGCATCGAGGGTGGTGTTGTAGAGATAACGGAACTCTGATTTGTGACCCTCGTAACCACATTTCTCGCACTTCATCTGGCGTCCTCCCTGTCCCTTCCGGTGAACTTCCTTCCGAAGACCGGCGACAGCCCCCACGGCCGCGCCGATTCCCGCAGCTCCCGCTCCTCCTCCACCTCGTCGAAGTAGTTGATCTCTCGACATGCAGGGCAGCGCCGCAGGGATACCGCGCCGATCTCCTCGGCTGGGCCCAGGTAGCGGAACTCCGCCAGCGAGCCCCGGTATCCACAGTGCACGCAAGCCGCCATCCTACTTCTCCTCCAGCTGCCTCTGGGGTCGGAAGGTGGGGTCCCACATGAACTCGCTGGTATCAGTGCGGATGCGGTCGATCTCCTTGTACTGGGGACATTGCGACGCATCGGTGTTATCGAAGACCACCCGGTTAAGCTCGTTCTCCACGATGACCGCGCAATGCCCGTCCCCGGCCGCCGAGGCGGAGTGCTGGCGGAAATGCTCGCACTTCCCGCAGGCTTTCTCGGGCATGGCCTGCCTGCCCTTCTGAACCCCCCCCATGATGAACTGGTCCCGCAGCTTGGCCCAATCATCGCTCATCTCGCAGACCTCCTCCCGCATCCTCCATTACGCCCGCCTATCGGCATCAGCTCCCCAGGGACTGCACGTTACGGGCGATGATGGTGTCCTGGGTCTTTTTGTTGAGGTCGATGAAGTGCGCGGAATACCCGGCGATGCGCACGATGAGCTCGGGGTATTTCTCCGGCTCCCGCTGGGCCGCCTTGAGGGTCTCGTTGTCGACCATGTTGAACTGCACGTGGTCTATGCCCAGCTCCGCCCAGGTCTTGATGTAGGAATGCCAGATCTGGAATCCCTTCTCCCCCGCCAGCTGGGTGGGATTGAGACGCTGGTTGAGGAGGGTGGCCCGCACCGCCCCAATATGGTCGATCTTGGCCACGGAGCGGAGCACCGCCGTCGGCCCTTTCTTGTCCAGCCCCGCCCCTGGCGAGCAACCGCCATCGTAGAGGGTGTCCCCCAAGCGCCTGCCGTTGGGCAAGGCCCAGACCTTGGTGGCATTGGTCACGTAGGCGGCGATGTTCTCCGGAAGGGGAGGCCAGGGATTGCCAGTGGGGTCCTTTATCTCCCAGGAGTGAGCGGCCACATCGTTGTGGCAGCGGACGTGGATCTGGTCCACGTAATCGTCATCGTTGCCCCATTTGGGCGCGCGCACGAAATCCATGCGCATCTCCTCGTATCCTTCCCAGTTGTTGCGCAAGGCCTCGACCAGCTGGGCCATGGTATATTTCTTCTCGTCGAAGACCAGCTTCTTCACCGCCGCCAGGGAATCCCCGGTCTCCATCCAGGCGAAGAAGGTTATCCAGGAATTGCCGCGCTCGCTGGGATGAGCGGAATCCACCCCCAGGTCCACGCACCTCTCGTAGATGGCCGAGAGGAAGGGGCGCGGGTCCAGTTCGGAGGAGTTATACCTCCCCGCCCCGGTCACCTTGGTGAGGGTGTCCATCATCCACTTGATCTGGGTGTACCAGGCCTGGTAAAGCTCCTCGAAGCTCTCGAACTTGGAGGCGTCCCCGGTATGGGGGCCGAACTGCATCTGCAGCACCTGGTCGAACCCGTCGAAGAGCGCGTACTCCATGGCCTTGGCGGCGATGATGGTGGCGTTGGCCATGCGGAAGGGCTGGCTTCCCCACTTGGTGTCGGGGCAGGGAGACATGCAGGCCTGATGGACCCAGCGCCGCGCCTCTTTGAGGGGGTGCTTATGCCAGTGCATGGCGTTGGCGATGAGAATGGGGTCGTTGCGCATGGAGGGATATCCCAGGCCCTGGCGGATGCACTCGAAGACGTTGCGCAGGGTCTGCATGCGCACCTGGGGGTGATACCGAAAAGCGAAGGTGGGGTTGGCCACCCTCACCAGTCGCGCCGCTTCCAGCAGGCAGTCGGTCATGTCGTTGCAGGCATCGGTGCCGTCCTCGTTGACCCCCCCGATGGTCCACACCCAGGTCCCGGTGATGCCCTGGAGGGTATCGCGGGCCAGCATCAGCCAGAACCAGCCCACCTCGTAGCAACGGATGAGGAACTCACCGGTGAGGTCGAGGGCCTCCTCTTTCGTCAGCACCTTGTCCTGGTTGACGTCCTTGTCGTAATAGGGGCCGTGCCAGTAATCCGGCCGCGCCGGCCAAGCCCCGTCACAGGCCTCGTAGCGGGTGAGGATCTGCACGAAGTGGTCGAACTGCAGGGACTCCCAGAGGTGCTCCGGCGGCCGGGCCGGGACATTCCAGCAGGTCTCCGCGATGCGCTCCAACTCCTGCCGGCGCTGGGGGTCGGTCTCGAAGTTCTCGGCGATGATGCGGGCCAGGCGGCTGTAGCGGCGGGCCCAGCGGATGGCCGCCTCCAGGGTTATCTTCATGGCTTTCCAGATATCCAGCTTCTTGTAGTAGGCGTAGTCCTCAGGGTCCGGAACCCTCTTATAGAGCTTCTCCTCCGCCTCCGCTATCTTCGCATCGATCTCGGCGATGATGCCCTCGAAGCCCAGGCGGAACATGTAATCCCATTGCTTGGTGCAGTAGCCGATGCGGTGGATGGGCAGTCCCCAGCCGATGGCCCCGGTCATCAGCTTGACTATCTCCTCCGGAGGCAACTTGGCGAACATCTTGGTGCCGGCGGTCTGGGGGTTCCAGTAATCGCAGATCTCCCTGATGATGCGCAGACTCTGCTCCTCCGGCTCGGGGATGACCGTGCGGTCGTTGTAGAGGTCCTCGTTGAGGAGGAAGAGTATCTCGGGGTGCCAGACGATGGTGTGGGGCCGCGATCCGAGGTACCCCATTATCTGGGCGTGATCCTGGATGAAGATGGTGATGTTGTCCCATACGTGGGCCAGGGCCTTGGCGTGCCTGACTATCAGGGGGTCGTGCTCGTTGGCCTTGAATGCCTCGGTGTAGAGGATGGGGCGCTCCAGGTCGACCTTAACCCCTGGCTGGTAACCGGAGCCCTTGGCCCCCTTCTTCCATACCGCCTTGCGCAGGTAATCGAGGCGCTTGGAGCGCTTCTGCTCCGCCCACCACCACCACTGCCCGCTCTTCTCGATCTCCTCGATGCTCCTCATCTCCACTGCAGACATCGCTGACCCCCCTGTCTCTCTTCCCTCGCCCCCCGGAAAGCCGGAAGGGCCTCACCTACTGGCTGGATGGTCCTGCTGCACTGGTGTGATCGGCATGGGTCAATGCTTCCGGGTGCGGTGAATCATGCCTGGAGAGCTGCGATCCCTGGTGGAAAACTACAGCCTGAAACCTCTTTTCTCATCTTATGGACGGCCTCTCCATACAGTCAAGATGGGTATTTGTTCAGTTTCCGGACCCTGTCTGTGACTCACTCTCCGTGATTACCCGGCTCGAAGTGTCATATCTGAACATATAAGTCGGGAAATGTTCAGTAATGCGGGAATGGATGGAGTGCGGTAAGAAAAACTCGTGGCGCCAGCATCTACCGCGGGAAGGGTGGATGAATCAGGTCGCGTAAAGCGACATGAGCTCGCCTGCGTTCTCGAGGTCCTCCAGCCCCTGGAGCATCTCCAGAGTCCTCTCGGCCACCTCGCGACTCCGCAGCAGCTGCACGCATTCCAAATATTTATCCCGGAGCTGCTCCTCGCTCATGGCATTGCCCGGCTCGCCCAGGGGTCTTTCCACCTCCGCCCCGAAGACCGCTCCGTCCGTGGTTCTCACCTCCAGGCGGGCGGCGAAGGGGCTGGTGGCCTCCCCCTCAAGGTCCTGCCATTGGAAACGCGAAATAACCAAGGAGATGTCCTCGCCGGCCACCCGTTCGTCCGTGAACTGGCGCACCCCCACCTTCCCGTCGAGCAGCGCCACACTCACGCAGAACTCCAGGCTGAACTTGCCCTCCAGACCAGAGCTGGGCCGGTGGTAGGTGAGCACGCCCCTCAGCCACGAGGGCACCCAGCACTCCACCCGCTCCAGCTCCGCGGGATCCACCCCGCCCCGCTCCCTGACCATCTGTTCGCGCACCTGCAGAGCAGCATCTATGGCCCCCTGGGGTCCGCGACAGCAGGGGTAAGGCTTGAAGCTCAGCCCGGGATCCAACAGCTCCCAGGGACGACCCAGCGAAGGAGCCATCTCTCCCGCCCGGTGGGTATCCCCCGACAGGCAGCGGGCCAGCCCGTTCTCCCCGAAAAGGCAGTCCGGGTTGGAGGTGAATCCGCCCTCCGCGAGCTGCGCGGCCATCACCCCCTGCATGGCGGCCAGGCCGGCGTGCAGGGGCTTGGTCATGGTGCCGAAATTAGCGCGCACGCCGTTGGCCATGGAGCAGGCGATCCCCAGGGCGTGGGCGGTTTCCTCCTCTCCCAGCTCCAGGAGGCGGCTGCAGGCCGCTGCCGCTCCCAGGGTGCCCATGGTGCTGGTCATGTGCCAGCCGATGGCATAGGGGTTTCCACCTAGGGCCTGCCCGCCTTTGGCGGCCACTTCCAGGCCCGCCACATAGGCGAGGATACACTGGCTGCCGCCCATTCTCCTCTCCTCGGCCAGGGCGAGCACGGCGGGCACCAGGGCCACCGAGGGATGTCCGATCATGCGGAAGCAGACATCGTCGTAGTCGAGGGCATGCGCCGCCGTGCCGTTGGCCAGCGCTGCCCACGCCGCTGCGGTCCGGGTCCCGTCCCGGAGCACCGTGGAGGAGGGATTCCCTCCCATGGCCTTGACCCAGCGTGCCGCCAGGACCGCCGAATCGTCATCCAGACCAGCCAGGGCCACGCCCAGGCAGTCCATGATAGGGAGAACGGCTTTCCTCCTCGCCTCCCCTGGAAGGTCCTTCAGCCCCAACCCGCTCACCCAGCGGGCCACCTCCCTGAGCTCCTCCATGCCAGACACCCCTTCCTAAGATTCCTCCATCCTCTTCCTGAACATTTCTCGACTAATATGTCTGCTTCTTATTTATGTGCCCCCTTCCTTGAGGTTTCTTCCCGGCGGTTCCAGCTTCCACAAGAAAATCCGTCCTCCGGTTGAACATTCCCTATTGACTTTGTTCAAAAATGATGAAGTTGTATAAAATTTACACCTGATGCTTGACGCCTCGAGAGTACGTTGTTTATGATACGCCTGAACGCGCCAGGATCATACCACGACCAAGCGGCACTGTAAAGAAGTTCCTTTCGCAGCGGGCTTTCAGCTATACAAGCAAAAGGTCGGTCTAAATAAGGTAGGCCGGGGAAACGGCGGCTGCGCCTGGAACGGCAAGACCTCAGCGCGGATGTCAAGGAGATGATGCCATGGAGCAGAGGGGAAAGGACGCGGGGAGGAGGATCAGGGTGATGGTCGCCAAGCCGGGGCTGGACGGACACGACCGCGGGGCCAAAGTCCTGGCTTTGGCCCTCAAGGATGCGGGCATGGAGGTCATCTACCTGGGACTGCGGCAGACCCCCGAGAGCATCGCCCGCAGCGCGGTGGACGAGAACGTCGATGTGGTCTGCCTCAGCTGCCTGTCCGGCGCCCATAACCACCTCTTCCCCGAGGTGGTGAGGAGCCTGCGGGAGATGGGGGCGTCGGATATCCCCGTCCTGGGAGGCGGCCTCATACCCGAGGAGGACCATGATTTTCTACGTGGCGAGGGGATCGCCGAGATATTCCCGCCCACTGTTCCCATGCAGGAGGTCGTGCGGCGCATCGGGGAACTGGCCCGGGGTTGAGCCCCTTCCCCCGCCGCGGTGGATGCCCATGACCCTTGATAGGGAGGTGCCAATGATGCAGGATAACGACCCCGCTAAGCTCCGGGAAGCCTACGAGAGCTGGCGCAACCAGGTCCTGGCGAAGACCGCTGCCAAATGGGGACGCAGCCTGGAGGAGATGCCCAAGAGCGTCTACACCCCTCTGGACCTGGGTGACTTCGACTACCTGCGGGACCTTGGGTTTCCCGGGCAATATCCCTTCACCAGGGGGGTCTATGCCACCGCCATACCCGGCGGACTTTTCGGTGTCCGCCAGTATTCCGGTTTCGGGACCGCCGAGGAGACCCGCGACCGGCTGCGTTACCTCATAAGCAAGGGCCAGGCCGGATTCAGCCTCGCCTCCGACCTTCCCACCCAGATCGGTTACGACTCTAACCATCCGCTGGCCCGGGGGGAGATCGGCCGCATCGGGGTGGCCATAGACACCCTCGAGGACCTGGAAACCATATTCGAGGCCTTCGATGACCGCGCTCAGCCCTTCACCAGCCGGCCCTCCTTCACCGCCAATTCGCAGGCGGCGGTGATCATCGCCATGTACGCGGCGCTGGCCGAGAAGTGGAGGGTACCCCTGGAGAACGTGACCGGCACCATCCAGAACGACATCCTCAAGGAATATGTGGCCCGCGGAACCTATATATATCCGCCCCGCCCTTCCCTCAAGCTTGTGGGAGATACCATCGAGTTCTGCTCCCGCCGCATGCCCCGCTTCAACTTCATCAGCATATCCGGCTACCATATCCGTGAGGCCGGCGCCTCCCCCGCCCAGGAGATCGCCTTCACCCTCTCCAACGGCATCGCCTACGTGGAGGAGGGGATACGCCGCGGCCTCTCGGTGGACGACTTCGCCCCGCGCATCTCCTTCATCTTCGCCTCGGGCATCCTCTTCTTCGAGGAGGTGGCCAAGTTCCGCGCCTGCCGCCGCATCTGGGCCAGGATCATGAAGGAGCGCTTCGGGGCGAGCAAATCAGATTCGCAGAAGCTCCGTTTCGCCTCGGGCTTCGCCGGCTCCACCTACACCTCCCGGCGCCCCCTAAACAACATCATCCGCGCCACCATCGAGTGCTTCGCCTCCATTGCCGGCGGGGCCACCGGGAGCGCGGTGGCTCCCTACGACGAGGCCATCTGCCTGCCCACCGAGGAGAGCAGCCTAATCGCCCTGGACACCCCGCGCATCCTCGGCTACGAGGCCAAGGTGACCGACGTCAACGATCCCCTGGGCGGCTCCTATTACGTGGAATCCCTGACCAACCAGCTGGAAGAAGAAGCCCTCTGCATCATGCGCAACATCGAGGAGATGGGGGGTGCGGTGGCAGCCATCGAGAGCGGGTATATGCAGGGGGAGATAGCCCGGGGCGCCTACGAGCAGTTCAAGCAGATGGAGTCGGGGGAGAAGACAGTGGTGGGGGTGAATCGCTTCGAAACCGAGGAGTTCACCCGCTGCGAGGTCTTCCGGTTGGACCCCGAAGTGGAGGAGAAGCAGCTCCGGCGGCTGGCGGCAGTAAAAGAAAAGCGCGACGCCGCCGCGGTCCGGGAGTCGCTGGACCGCCTCAGGGAGGCGGCGGAGAAGGATGAGAACGTGATGGAGCCCCTGCTGGAGGCGGTGAGACGTTACGCCACCGTGGGGGAGATCTGCGACGCCTTCCGGGAGATCTGGGGCGAATACCGGCCGCCCCAGGGAATCTAATAACCGTTTCAATCACGCCGGTGGATTCCGGCATCAACGGGATGGGCGGGAAAAAAGAACAAGAGACGGGGGTGTTCAAATGAACGTGGGAGAATGGGCCTATAAGCGCTCCTTGAACCCCAGGAGCGGGGGCAAGGTGGCCTTCGTGGCCGAAGGCAAGGAGTACACCTACCAAGAGTTCAACAATAGGGTCAACCGGCTGGCCAACGGCCTGCTGTCGCTGGGCCTGCGCAAGGGGGACCGGGTGGCCGGACTCTTCTTCAACTGCGTGCCCTTCATGGACGCCTATTTCGCCTGCGCCAAGTGCGGGTTCATCTGGGTGCCCTTGAATTTCCGGCTCACCGCCTCCGAGCTGGCCGGGATGTTCGAGGACACCCAGCCCCGGGCCTTTCTCTTCCATTCCGAGTTCGGCGACCGCGTGGCCGAGCTGCGGGGACTCTATCAGGAGCCCCTGGAGCTGTGGGCGGTGGTGGGAGAGCCGGTTCCCGACTTCGCCGTGGATTACGAGACCTGGGCGGCCGGTTTCGACGACTCGGAGCCTCGAGTTCCCGAGCCGCCGGACCTGGAAGACCCGCAGATGCTCATGTACACCTCCGGGACCACCGGCAGACCCAAGGGCGCCCTCCTTCCTCACCGCAAGACCTTCTTCAACACCTTCAACGACGTGCTGGAGCTGCTCTTCGACTCCGAGGCCATCTCCCTGGTCTCCATCCCCATCTTCCATTCCGGGGGCATCAACATCATCACCATGCCCACCTTCTACTGTGGAGGCACGGTAATCTTCCAGAAGTTCTGGAACCCCCAGGAAGCCCTGCAGATCATCAACGACCGTCGGGTGACCCATTTCGGGGCCGTACCCACCATGCTCCAGATGATGCTGGACGTCCCCGACTTCGAGCGGTACGACCTCTCCTCCCTGCGAGGGGTGGGCATCGGCGGCGCTCCGGCTTCCCGCGAGCTCCTGGAGAGCATCCGCGACCGCATGAAGGTGCCCTTGGTGGCTCAGGTGTTCGGATGCACGGAGACCTCGGTGGTCCTCTACTGCACCAACATGGACAAGATAGGAAGCGCGGGGCTCCCGCAGTTCCTGGGCGATGTCAAGGTCATCAAAGAGGACGGCAATGAGGTGGAGCCGGGCTCCGGCGAAGTGGGGGAGGTGTGCGCCCGGGGCCCCATGGTCATGCTGGGATACTGGAACAACCCCGAGGCCACGGCGGAGGCCATCGTGGACGGCTGGTTCCACTTCGGGGACATGGCCACCGTGGACGAAGACGGGTATGTCTATATCGTGGACCGCAAGAAAGATATGATCATCAGCGGCGGGGAGAATATCTATCCTGCGGAGGTGGAGAAGGTCCTCTCCAACCATCCCGCCATCGCAGACGTGGCGGTGATCGGCGTCACCGACCCCAAGTGGGGCGAGGTGGGGCTGGCCCTGGTGGTCCCCCGGGAGGGGCAGGAAGTGACCCTGCAGGACATCGAGGGATTCTGCGATGGCAAGCTGGCCCGCTATAAGATACCCAAGCAGCTCAAGCTGGTGGAATCGATACCGCGCACCCTGACCGGCAAGATACTGAAGCAGGAACTCCGCCGGGCCTACCTGGAGCAGGGGGCCTGAGGGGCGGGCGCCGGGAAGAGCGAAGGGAGGTCCTGCGCATGGCGGACGGCGGCGAGCTGCTGGTGGAGTTGGACGGGCGAGTGGCCTTGCTCACCCTGAACCGCCCGGAAAGGCGCAACGCGCTATCCTCTACCATGCTGGTCTCTCTGGCAGAGACCCTGCGGAGGCTCGAGGAAGAGGGCCAGGCGCGCTGCGTGATCCTGCGGGGTGCCGGGGAAAAGGCCTTCTCCGCGGGCATGGACCTCTCGGCCCTGCCGGAAGGAATACCCTCCGACGTACAGTCCCTCATCGAGGAGAAAGGGCCCCTGGCCTATGGCCTGGACGCGGTGGAGGAATGCTCCCTGCCGGTCATCGCCATGATCAGGGGATGGTGCCTGGGTGCGGGGTGCGAGACCGCCATGGCCTGTGACCTCCGGGTGGGAGCCCAGGGATGCCGCATGGGCATGCCACCGGCGCGCTTGGGCATAGTCTACCCACCGGAAGGCCTGCAGCGCTTCATCCGGGCAGTGGGACCCTCGGTGACCCGCAAGATCTTCTTGACCGCCCGCTATTTCGAGGGGGAGGAGGCCCTGGCCAGCGGGATGCTGCACTATCTCATTTCTGAGGAGCAGCTTGAGGAATTCACCTTGGAGCTGGCCCGGGAGGTGGCCGCCTTGGCTCCCCTGTCCCTGGCCGGACACAAGCGCTCCCTCTATCACCTCACCCGCCCCCTGCCGCTCTCCCAGGAAACACGGGCAGAGGTGGAGGGTCTGATGGCCCGAGCCCTGGCCAGCGAGGACGCCCGCGAGGGGCTGGCCGCTTTCGCCCAGAAAAGGGCGCCGGAGTTCAAGGGCAGGTAGCCTTCCTTTTTGGTTAACGCGGGAGCGGTGGTAGGTGGGGCGGGGTATACGAGTCCCCTCCTCTCCCTATCAGGATAGCCAAGGGTAGCGGGGCGTTGTGATCGCCGAGGAAGGTACGCGGAGCCGCGCCCACGCCTTCGACGGGCCATCTCTTTTTCGGGGGAGTTGGACCAAGAGGACCCCATCCGCCAGCGAGGTACCCCCTGGAAACCGTAAGGAGCTGGGTGCGCCTGCCCGGGGGTGCTGGAGGCGCGGAGGAAAGACCTCCCAAGCTGAAGGACGGGGCGCGCAATCCCCGTCCTCCCTTGAGCAGTTTTGGGATCTTTGCGGCTCAGGCGCTGCGCCAGAGCCCGTGCAGGTTGCAGTATTCCCGCGCGATGATGCCCTCTTTCGGGGTGGTGAACTTGCCCTCGGGAGCGATGCCCGGCTTGAGGAAGATGCGGGAGCATCTGTCGCCGACGATTATCTGCACCCACTCGATGTAATGGTCGTCCTGCATGGGGTGGGCCACCTCTCCCACCTTCACCAGCACCCCATCCTCCAGGACCTCCACCACGGGCACGTGCTTCTCCACCGCGGCGTCCACCATGCCTTCCTTCTGCAGCACCATGGGCTGGCCGCAGCAGACCAGCTCGCCCTTTCCCGCATGCAGTACCTCCACGATGTTCCCGCAGACCTCGCACTTGTAAACCTGCAGTCTCTCGGTCATCCTCTCTCCTCCTTTCCTCGCGGCCTGCCGTCCCATATACGCCGCGCGCGGGCACGGGACAGGCACTCTCCCATTATCGAGAAGGAGTATACCCGTAGGGAATAACGGTCAAACTGACGGTCGTCAAAGCATGGCGGTTCGGTTCTTCAGAGGTTAGTTGGTGGGGGCAGCGGTCCAGCAGGACCCCATCCGGCAGCGCTCAACCCTCTTCCTTGCTGAACATCTCGAAGAGCATGTGAGGGGAGATGGCGTCCTCGCGGTGTTCGCTGGCGTAATCGTCGATGTAGGGGACCGCCAGCTTGTTCCAGGTCTCATGGTCCCAGGGGTTGTCGTTGAGGATGAGCGCAACGGCGTAGCTCTCCCCGTCATTGGTCATCGCTTGTATCTCCGAGGTGGGCAGCTTCTCCTCGAGCATGCGGGTGAGGGCATCGCGCAGCATGGTCAGAGCCATTCTGTTGCCGACGATGCTGGCTTTGTCGTGGTAGAAGAACTGGGAGAATATGTGCAGAAGAGGATATTCCAATCTCTCACACCTCCTCGAGGGCTCCCTGACACTTCCCGATCGCTCGCCTGCCCGCGTCTCCCGCTTGCGACTATCCGCCTTCCCGGGAGGTTATATCGGCAGGTCGCACCAGCTTCCTCCAGCGCTATCTCGCAAAATAGATTTTACAGCGTGAAGGGCGACCTTAGCAAGGTGAGCGCCGGGCCTTGTCAGCGGATACCGGCCCAGACGAGGTGAGAGCTCTCTCGCCGGCTCCTTCCATATCCGATAAGGAAGACCTCCAAGGCTCTTCCCCATGTATAGGTGTTTGCCGGAAACGCCGTGCCCGGAAGCCGATCGCACGCGGGATGCGGCGGTTCAACCGCTCCGACCGCCGCTCAGCATGGTTTATAATCCTTGTGGGCCGCTAGCTCAGTCGGCAGAGCACCGGACTTTTAATCCGGGTGTCCTGGGTTCGAGCCCCAGGCGGCCCACCAGACAAAAGGGCAGGCCAGAGGGGTTGGAGCTGGCCTGCTTCGCCATTTCAAGGCAGAACCGTATGGTCGAAAGAACGTTGGCCGATATAAATATCATGCGGGTAGCTCGGGTAGGCGCAAAGAGGCGGAAGGCGAAACGATGAGGGCAAAGGCATCGGGAATGCTTCTCCTTCTGGTTTTTCCCTTGGTGATATGCAGCTGCGCGCGGACGGGCAAAAGCGCGACAAAGACCGATGGGAACACCGCCGCCGCAACCGGTTCGAGCCAGCCGGAATCGCTGCCCCGGGGAACCGCGGACCCCGATATTCGCGTTGAGATCTACGATCCGGACAGGGCTTACAACGGCACCACGTTCTTCGCCGATATCCACGAACCGGGAAACCATCGAATCATCGAGGTGAACATGCTGGGCGAGGTAGTGTGGGAATACACCATCCCCCGGGAGTGGCAGAGGTTCAGCCACCCCGGCTTCGACGTCGAGCGCCTGGACAACAGTGACGTTCTGTTCATGCTGCCCCATTTCGGGGTCGTCGAGGTGGATCGCGGGGGCAACGTGGTCTGGACCTACCGGGATCCCAAGGTGACTCACGATGCGGACCGGCTTCCAAACGGCAACACGCTGGTGGTGTTCGGAGGAGGCGACACTCCAGAAGACCCCCAGGTGAAAGAGGTGAATGCGCAAGGCGAGATCGTATGGTCGTGGTATGCGCGAGACCACTTCAGCGGGTCTGAATACCAGGACATTTACAGGGAGGGGTGGACCCACGCGAACGCAGCGGTGCGCCTGGACAACGGAAACACCCTTATCAGCCTCCGGAACTTCAACATCCTGGTCGAGGTGAATTTCGAGGGCTCCGTGGTCAGGACCATTGGAGAAGGGATCCTCTTCGACCCGCACGACCCGGAGGTCCAGGACGACGGGAACATACTTTTGGCCGATCACGCCAAGCCCGCCAACTGGGCATTGGAGATAGACCCGGATACCGGAAAAGTGGTGTGGCGGTTCGGCGGGGACCGGTGGGAAAAGCAATTGGTAAGGGATGCAGACCGGCTGCCCAATGGGAACACGCTGCTCACTGGGACTTCCGCCATCGTGGAGGTAACCGGCGATGGGGAAGTCGTCTGGCAGTTGAGGCTCATGGACGAGGAGCTGGCAGGTCCCGGCTTGCACGGAGGGGATCTCTATAAGGCCCAGAGGGTCGGTCCCGACGATTGACAACCACCTACGCTCAGCGGGGGCGCCGAGATCCAAGTGCGACGCATGCGCATCGGCATGAAGGGGGACGCTTAAGGGATGCTCGTCCGCTGGATCCCGGCGCTGCCGGACCGGGCGGCCCGGCCTCGATCCCTTGAACCGGGGATGCATGGGCCTGAAGCTGCCTGGGGAGCTGCTCGGTTTCGAGCGCGATTTACACCCTGGTTATCAGCGATACCTATGAGCGCCCTCTTCGTTCAAGACAACGAGTGTCAGGGCAGGAAGGCGACGTCCTCGAGAGCGAGGGCAACGAGACGGTCACGGACCCGGAGTCCGGGGTCGAAAGAGCCGCTCGGCGGACATTTTTCCCTGAAATGGCCCTGATGCTGCCGTTCACCGGGTTGTTTTCAAATAAAACGTTTTAGTTTACGATATGATGGCTGGATGGCAGGAAACCTTAAAGGAGGTCGGGGCAGATGGCTCAGTCTTCGGGAGAGAAGATCTGGCTTAAAAAGAGGCGGTCGCGGGTGCTTTGGGAGATAACCGCGCTGGTCGCCGCGGTTTACATCATCGGAGGGCTGGCGGCCTTCTTCATAGCCCGCAGCTCTTATAACCGTCTGGCCCAAAAGAGCACCGATAAGCTCATCGAGGAGAAGGCAGAGACCATCTCCTCCAGCTACGACTACCTGGCCGAGTCGGAGATGGAGAAGCTGCTCAAGGAATACGGGGTGGAGAACATCGACCGGTCCAAACTCTACGACAAGCTGCTGAAGAAGGATCCCGAGGACCTAGACCCCCTGCAGGAATACCTCATCCGGGAGGTGGTAAGGATGAGGGAATCCGGCCTGCTGGGTCTGGAATATATCTTCATGGTGATCCCGCCCAACATCTTCACCCCCAAGCCCATCACCTTCGTCTCCAACGACCGCAGCCTGCTTTACTTGGACCTTCCCGGACCCATCAGCGAGGCCATCGCCGAGGGGAAATCATACATAATATTGAAGGAGGGCCTCCCCGAGCTGGGGCTCAGCGGGGAGCAGCTGATCACCTTCACCAAGATAGCCTCGCCGGTGTCACAGGACGTGCTGGTTACTTTCACCGGCATAACCCCCATGGGTAAAGACGTCGCCGACATCAGGGGTTTCTACGATGAAGAAAAGCGCAGTACCATGGTCAGGTTCGGGCTGGCGGTGATCATCGGAGTGGCGGCGATCATCCTCATCACCTTCTTCCTGCTGCGCTACCTGATCCGCCTACGCATCACCCAGCCCATCGAGATCCTCTGCGGCGAGGCCGAGGAGGTGCTGGAAGGAAACCTGGACATCGAGGTGGTGGTGCACCGCGGGGGCGAGTTCGAGGGGCTGGAGACCGCCTTCCGCAAGATGGTGGAGAGCTTCCGCAAGTACATCGCCAAGAGCATCGGTGAAGATTGACCCCCTAAATCAAAGCGCGAAAGGGCCGGGTCCCCCCGGCCCTTTCCTTTTCTCGGCTTCGTTGTAAGATCTGTACCGGAAGGCACCGGTAGTCCGGGGAGGTGGTCGGAGTTGGCCGGGGTTGGGAAGAGGCCTTACAGCCGCTGGGCTTTCCATGTCGCCAAGCTGATCTGGGCGCTGGGGGAGAGGATCCTGAGGGTGCTGCTGCTCAACCGCTGCGCGCCTCGCGTGGCCGGGGTCGAACGCGATATGCGTTACGTATTCGGGGGCCACCGCCTGCAAGCCGTGGACGCGTTCCTACCGCTCAATGGGCCGCCCCATCCCGTGTTGGTTTATATCCACGGCGGGGGCTTCCATTTCGGGGACAAGCGGACCTACGACCGTATCTGCAGGAGCTTCGCCGCGGCGGGCTGCCTGGTGTTCAACGTCAACTACCGCATGGCTCCCCGCTGGGGTTACCCCGAGCAGCTGAGGGACGTGTGCGAGGCGGTGAGGTGGGCCTACGCCAACGCCGCTTGGTTCGGGGGGGACCCCCGGAGGATATTTCTGGCGGGTGACTCAGCCGGCGCCTATTTCGCCGCCCAGTACGCGGTCATGGCCCTGGACCGTGGACTGGCGGAGCGGGCGGCCGCGGGGGAATGCGTGCCCGCTGAGTGCCTGAGGGGGCTGCTTCTCTTCTACGGGGCCTTCGACTTCGAGAGCGTGCAGCGCACCACCTTCCCCTTCGTCCGGGAGTTGGCCACGGGGTTCCTGGGACAGGACCCTGAGGAGTTCTCCCGCAGGACGGAACTCCTCTCCCCCTTGCGGCACGTGAGTAGGGGTTTCCCTCCCTGCTTCCTGGCCACCAGCGAGATAGACCCCCTCCACCCGGAATCCCTGGCCCTGCTGGGCGAGCTCAAACGAAAGGGGGCTCCCTGCCGCTTGCTGGTCCTATCGCGGAAGGATCACCCCCTCACCTGGCACGGTTTCCTCAACTTCTGGTGGACCAGGGGAGCGCGGCGGGCCATGCGGGAGGCCCTGGATTTCATGAAGGAGAACCGCTGATCGGGGTCATCCCCTGCGAGAGCATCTTGCCCTGCCGTGCCGCGGACCGCCCTCAATCCACATCCACGGGTATGCCGCAGCGGTTGCACCGCTTGGCCCCCCGGAAGAGGAGGTTGCCGCAGTCCGGGCATTGGTACCTCTTCTCCTCCTCCTCCACCCACCTCTCGGTTCCCCACTCCCTCCACTGGGGGATGGCGCGGAGCATGACCTTCTTCCCCACCGGCATGATGAAGTACTCGACGTGCGCGCAGGGCCAGTCCGGGCACTGGTGGCATCCTTCCAGACCCTTCTCCCGCGTGCAGGCCTTGAAGGGGCAGACCCGACAGTAGATGAACACCTGGTCCTCCGCGGCGTTGCAGCCCTCGCAGCGTATCTCCTCCGGGGGCAGGTTGTAAACGGTGGAGAGCCGCTCCTTGAACTTGCGGTTGCCGTCGCGGTGGGCGATGAGAATACCGCATACCCCGCAGTAGAGGCCGCAGGGGGAAAGCCATTCCTTCTTCACTTTCTTCTCGTTCATGCCGCTCCTCCCGGGACGAAGACGAATTCTTTCGGCGTTCCCATTGTATGCCTCCCTGTGCGCCTTATGATCGTCCGGGCAAACCGGTACAGCCAGGCGGGTCCGGCATCACTGATAAGATCCAATCCTTATCCTTTTAGCTACCTGCAAGCCTCCAAGGGTGCAGCCTTGTGCGAACCAATCGCCATAGACGCACCCGGGGATAACGGGTTATAAGTCCGGCTCAGAACTCCAGCACCTCTCCCTCCTCCGCCTCCTCCGAACCGTCTACCTCCTCGGGCGCCGCTATGGCCTTCAAGTCCAGCTCTTCTATCTCCGGAAGGGAGGCGCCGATAATTCCCTGCAGTTCCCCGTACATGCAGGTGGTGCTGGTGACGACCTTCTCTATCTGCTTCTCCCGCTTCTTCCAGATCCTCTCCATGGCCGCCCGCTCTTTGTCCAGGTCTTCCCGCATGCTCACGAAGGCCTCCACGATGGTCTCCACCCTCTGGCGGAAAGACTGGCTGGACAGGTAGTCATAGAGCATGACCATCTTGTGGTCCTTGCCCTCCGAGGCGACGTGGGCCCGCCGCACCTCCTGCAGCTGCACCCGCAGGGCGAAGACCAAGCCGTCCAGGGAGGCCCGGTCGCATACCCAGACCCCCCGCAGGTTACCGAAGCCCCTGATGCCGGGGGGGAGCACCTCGCTGACGATGACGGCCAGGTCTGCTCCTTTCGCTCGCTGGTCCTGCTTGAGTTTATCGATCCAGTCGTTCTGCCACTTCTGTACGCGCTTGGCCTCCCAGAGGATGACCCCGCATTCCTGGCCGCTCTCGTCCTTTACCCTCTGCACGATGTCGGCGCCGCGCTTGCCCGCCTTGACCGCCTCGATGTCGTCCTCGGGGCAGAGCCGGCGCAGGATGTCCTCCAGGACTTCCTCCCAGGCCTCGCCCTGGTCGCGTCCGGAGCCGCCCTCCGCGCGGCGCCTGGCTTCCTCCAGCTGCTTTCTCAACGCCTCCAGCTTGTCCTGGTACTCCTTCTCCTTGAGCTCGAACTGCTGGGCCAGGGTGGTGTTGAGCTCTTCGGCCAGCTTCCGCCTCTCCGCGTCCAGGCGTCTCTCCAGCTCCAGCTGTTGCTCCTCTTTCGCCTTCTCCAGCTCCCTCTTGCGCTTGCGCAGCTCCAGCTCCTGCTGGCGCAGTTCAGCGATGTTGCGGTCCCTCTCCTCCAGCTGCCGTTTGAGGTCTTCCAACTCCAGCCGCTGGGCCTCCCGGGCCCTTTCCTCCGCCTCCTTCTCCAGCCGGGTTCGCGCCTCTTCCAGGCGCCTACCCAGTTCCTCGTCCAGGGCGCGCTGCCTCTCCTCCAAGCTTTTCTCCCGCTGCTCCATCTCCTGTTGTCGTTGGAGCAGCTCTCTTTCGCGCTTGGCCATCTCCGCCTTGAGCTGCTTTTCCAGCTCGCTCCTCAGCTGGGTGGAGATGGCCTCTGTCAGCTCTATCTGGTAGCCGCAACTCGGGCAGACGATCACCTGTTCGGGCATCTCGCACCTCCTTTTCATTTTTAGCCCTGAAGGGCTCTGGCTTTTTCAGGATAGCCAGCGGCAGCGACAGCAAGTCCGTTGCGATATCCATTTACCCCCGTCCCTCCACGGAAGGTCACCGCTGACCCCCCATCCCGGCGGGCCACCGCCGGCTGCGACGGCGCGCAAGGATCGACGGATTCGCAAGCACCGTTCAGTAATAGCGCGAGCTCCTACGGAGGCGGAAATCGCGCATGCTCTCCGCCATCCTTCCCCCGTTCCCGCCGCCTTCCCCGGCTTCGTCCTCGATCCGGAAGAAAGCGGCATGGATGACCCGCTTGCGGTAAACTAAAGCGCTGCCCAGGGCGCGGGGTGAGCGGAATCGGTGGTCGCAACCCAGTCCCGCGGAACTGAAGACCTCTTCCTTGCAGCTTTTGAGCTCCTCCAGGAAGGCCCGGGCCATCTCTCGCCCCGGGGTCCTCCCGGTCGGGTTTGCCTTGCAGCTTGCCAGCACATCGGCCGCGTAGCTGCGCATCAGCTTGGGGTGGAGGACGGCGTAGGCCTCGGCGCGGGAGACGATATCCAGGCCCGCCACCTCCTCCCCTATGAACATTAGCAAGCCCTTCTGGTCCGAGAGCGGCCGCAGCGAGCCGACGAGGTCCTCCAGCTCCCGGCCGCGCGAATCCAGCACCTCGCGCATGGCCTGGGTGGGAGATTCGGCTTTCAGCTGCAGGGACAGGCGGTCCACGCTGTCCCAGACCTGGCCCTGGTCGGCACGGAAATCCCTGAAGGTCTGCAGGTGGAGGTGAACCGAGGCGTTCTTATACCGGCGGGCGCTGCGGGGCATGACGTAAGGGGAGGCCGAGAACCTCTCCGATTGGTAGCTCCACCGGCCGGCCTCGGTGCAGCTCACCGCGATGATCTTCTCGGCTCCCGCGGCCAACAGGACACTGGCATTGAGGACGCGGTTCTGCTTGGCCCCGACCAGTTCCTCACCGTCGAGAATCAGCACCGCCACATCCGCCCGGTTGACCACCTTGATCTCGGGCACCGAGCCGCCGGCATCCTTCTCTTGCACTTCCAGCAGGCCCCTCCGCAGAGCTTCGTCCAGGGTGAGGTAGCGGGGTCCTCCTTTCTGCGGATGGTGCAGGGGGAACATGGTGATGCCCCCGCGCGATATGCCCTCGCCCAAGACGATACCTTCCAGGAAGTCGGCCATTAGTCCTTCCACTCCGCATCACTCCCCTTCGCTCATCGGCGGAGCCGCGACCTCGCGCAGCTCCGGGTGGCCCTGATTTTCCCCGTCCTTTGACTTCAACCGCCCATACTGGTACATTTATTATTGTGTTTTACACTTTAATAATACTATAAGTGTGCTATTAGTAATTGTCAAGTGATCATGGAAACAAACGAGTACAAAAAGCTTGAATGCCGGATCAGGCGCCGCAACATGGTCACCCCCTGCGTCTTCCTCATCGACTCTACTCGCGAACCCTACCTTGCGGCGGTATTCGACCCGCGCACCCGCGAATCCCTCGACCACCGCAAGGTGCGCAGTCCCCGCCCCCTGAAGACCCACGCTTACAATTTTTCCTACATAGAGGACCTCAAGGGCGAGGCGCTGGTGGAGAGGAGGGCTATGAACAGCCGGGAGGCGGAGTCTTTCGTCCAGATCCTGACCCGCAGTGCGAGGCCCATAACCAGGAGAGAATATTATGCTGAACTTGAGAGCATCATTTGGCCGCCTCCGCTGGAGCAGAGAGCCGGCTTGCCGAGCCGGGGCAGGCGCGCGGCACCGGTCAGCGAGATGTCTTTGGACCATCACCTCGCCTTCGACCGTATTGAGGGCCCTTCGTTCATGAAGGGTGAGCCGATCCTGGGCTTCACAATCGACCCCAGGGTCAAAAGGGCCCATTTATCCTATGCGGAAGCACATGAACGCAAGGCGATCATCAAAGAGATAATCCACCTGCTGGAGACGATGGACCGGGACGACCTCCGGCTGGTGCTGCGCTTCTCCCGCATGCTCCTGGAAGAATGAGAGGTTCTCCCGCCATCCGTTTTCCCCATCCTTAACGTCGAATGGCCGGGCACTGAATTGCCGGGGAGCGGCGAGGCATCGGTTGCGCTATCCTCTTTTTCAAAACGCCGCTGAGGGCTGGGGCGCCACTTTCGGCTTGAAGATGCCCAGGGGAAATCCAGCTTTTTCACCCACGCCGGTGATCTTATCGATGGTTGAGGCGCAGGCGCTTCGGCCTTTCATACCTTGCGGAACATCCGCGCCGCGCACGGTTAAAGCGCTCTTTCGGCGAGATGCCCCGGCATTTTCAGCAGTAGAGGGGCAATGGAACGTCAGCATGGGAACAGGGCTCTTGGCCTTGCCTCTCCAGATGAGGGTAGGCTACCCGGTGACCCCGGCTCTCAGTACATATGGCGCTTACCCGCCGGATCCGTGCTTCTAGATGGGCTGGGAGAGGGATCGGCGCCGGCAAGGAGGGCGTGGATGCGGGGCATCCACTCGCTCACGGGAATGCCTTGGGGGCATTTCTCCTCACATTCTCCGCATCCTGTGCAGCGGTCGGCCCTCTCTTGGGCAGTGAAGAAGCGATCGTAGCGGAGCCGGGCCGAGCGGAGTCCGTCGTACATGGCCGCGTAATTGAGCAGCTCGAACATCCCGGGGATGTTCACGCCGGAGGGGCAGGGCAGGCAGTAGCCACAGTCGGTACAGGGCACCTGCCTCTTGGATTCAAGGGTCTCTCTGATCCGTTCGATGAGCTCCCTCTCCCGGGAGGCCAAAGGGTCTTGTCCCGCCCTGTCCGCCGAGGCCAGGTTCTCCTCCACCTGCCGCCGCGTGCTCATCCCGCTGAGGACCACGGAGACCTCCGGCTGTTCCCACAGCCACTGCAGGGCCAGGTCGGCGGGGGTTCGGTTCACCCCGTATTCCTCGAAGATGCGGCGCACCTCCGGTGGAGGGGAGGCCAGGCAGCCCCCCAGGAGGGGTTCCATGACCGCCACCGCCACTCCCCGGGAGGCGGCGTACCTCACTCCCTCGCCCCCCGCCTGCCTTTCCACGTCCATGTAGTTATACTGCACGAGAGCCACCGCCCAGCTGCCGTAACCGTCCACGATCTTCCGAAATACGGAGAGGCGGTCGTGGAAGGAGAAGCCGAGGTGCCCGATCAGCCCCTCCCGGAGCGCCTTTTCTGCCTCTTCCAGCAAACCGAGCTCCAGGACGCCTTCCCACCGCCGCTGGTTGAGGCCGTGAAAGAGATAAACATCCAGATGGCCGGTGCCCAGCCGCCGGAGCTGTTCCTCCAAGAAGCCCCGGAAGTCCCGCGTCCTGCGCACCATCCATACCGGGCATTTGGTGGCCAGCAAGACCCTCTCCCGGTAACCCCCGGCAAGGGCCCGCGAGAGAAAGAGCTCGCTCTGCTCGCCGTGGTAGGTATAGGCAGTGTCGATGTAGTTGACCCCGCTGTCGATGGCAAGCCGCAGCATGGCTGTGGCTTCCGGCTCGTCCAGGGCCGGGCTGCCGGGCCGACCGTCGATGGTGGGAAGGCGCATGCAGCCGAAGCCCAGCGCGGATACCGCCCTCCCCGTCCTCCCAAAAAGCCTGTACCGCAAACTGATCCCTCCTGACGGCAGATTATAGTCGTTGCTCCTCGATCCCGCAGCAAATGCAGGGCGGGGCCGTGAGTCCTGCGCCTGACCGTGGTGAGATGCTGGGAACGGCGCGATCTCAAGTGAAGATGATGGGCCATCGAGATACGGCGATGGTATGATGTGGACAACGCGGATATATCGTACGGCATGCGGGTGAGAAAAGGACTGGAGGTCGAGAGGGGGATGCGCGGCGACTCGAAGGCAACGGCGGTGGTCTGCTTCATCACGGTGACGGCATTTCTGTTCACGGCGGCCCTCTCCGGATGCGGGGGCAAGGACCAGGGCAAGCAGCAGTTCGCGGACGGGGTGGTCCGGCTCATCCGCGAGAACCAGTCCCAGCCGGAGATAAAGGAGGAAGGCAAGGAAGCGTTCCAGAGGTATTACCAGTCTGGTTTCAGCGACCTCGAAAGCGCCGCGGCGGCAGCGGAGTCATTCGAGAAGAGCAACGAAAAGGACCGGGGCACCTTGCAGGAGCTGGCTTCCCTGGAGAAGCCAGACGACCGCGCCGCCGAGATCGCCGCGGGCCTGGAGGAGGGCATCAGGACCATGGACGAAGGCAACGCCCGCTATGCCGAGGAGCTGCGCCGGGCCCCAGAACAGAGCCACGAGGAGCGCGCGAACATAGATCCCGCCGGTAAGGCCATCATGGAAAGGTACTACCTGGTCGGTCTGGATGCCATCATCTCCGCTCTGGAGGGCCTCTCCGCTTATGTGAGGGATAACGGCCTGAAAGGCGAGGAGCAGCTCCGGGAACTGCTGGAGGGACTGAGGCAGGAGCGCCGGGACCTCGAGTTGAGCATGCAGTACATGTAACAAATGGTGGCGGGGTGCATGGTGATTGAGCCCGGCACCTTTCCGGGAGAAACCGTCGTGCGCCCGATGGGAGCGAGAAGGTGGCGCGGAGTAGTGGGCAGGCATGTTCTTTTATGGCCCCTTCCGCGGGGGGGTGCCGGCACGAGGAAGAGAAAAAGAGAGGCTTGGGGGCCCGGCCGTATAGTCTCATCGATCCTCCTGTTCGCTGCGATCGCCGCCTTTCTCCTCGCCTTGCCGTTCTTGATGTCGCGGGGAAAGGTTGGGCTTCCCACAGGGGCTCCCGTGACCGGGGACTTCGCCACGGTAGGCACGGCGCCGCCGGCATTATCATCCGTTGGAGCGATGGCACTCGAGCGCAGCTTCGCTCACGATTCATTGGGGGCAAGTCAGCTCTCCGCGAAGTGGTACCTGGCCGAGGGGTGCACCGAGGGCGGCTTCGAGACTTTCGTGCTGGTGCAGAACCCCGGGGAGGAACCCGCCCAGATCGCCCTGGACTTCATGACCCCACAGGGGACGGTGGAAGGACCCCGGCAGGTCCTTGCCCCGGGCACCCGCAGCACCTTCCGGGTCAACGACCACCTCTCCTGCTGGGAGGTCTCCACCCGGGTGAGCTCGGATGTCCCGGTGGTGGCGGAGCGGGCGGTGTACGGAGGGGCCAGGAGCTTCGCTCACGATTCATTGGGGGCAAGTCAGCTCTCCGCGAAGTGGTACCTGGCCGAGGGGTGCACCGAGGGCGGCTTCGAGACTTTCGTGCTGGTGCAGAACCCCGGGGAGGAACCCGCCCAGATCGCCCTGGACTTCATGACCCCACAGGGGACGGTGGAAGGACCCCGGCAGGTCCTTGCCCCGGGCACCCGCAGCACCTTCCGGGTCAACGACCACCTCTCCTGCTGGGAGGTCTCCACCCGGGTGAGCTCGGATGTCCCGGTGGTGGCGGAGCGGGCGGTGTACGGCAGGCGGGATGCGGTGGTATGCCTGGATCCCGGTCACGCTGAAACGCCTTACTTCATAGATCCCGAAACCGGCCTCAACACCAGGGATTGGGCCAATCACCCAGAGATGGAGATCGTCTATGACATCTGTCTGCGCGCCCGGGAACTGCTGGAGGCGCAGGGGGTGAAGGTGGTGATGACCAAGAGCAGTGTGGATGAGCCGGTGGACCTCAAACAGCGCGCTCTCATCGCCAACCAGGCCGGAGCTTTGCTCATCCTGCACGTGCACACCGACCCGGGGCTTCCCGGTTTCACCACCTTCTATCCCGGTCCTCCTCCCTACGACTGGAAGGCCAACACGGACAGCGGCCGCACCGCTCACATCGACCCGCAGGTGCAGGCGGCGAGCCAGTCCATGGCGCCGGTATTCCATCACGCGGCCTATGCCCGCCTGCGGGAGCTGGCCTATACCCAGGATGGCGGCCTGCGGGTGGAGGACCGCGGGGCCACCGGTACGGGCAACTACGGCCCCATCTTCACCTACGACATCTGGAGCGAGGTGCCCACCTTCACCCTGGAGAACAATCAGGATTTCGCCGACGCCCACCGGCAGGAGCTGGCCGAGGCCATCGCCGCCGGCATTTTGGCCTGCCTGTGAGGGTCCGAAGCGCGCTCGGCGCAGAAAGAATGAAGTTTTGGTGTCTGACCCCTTTTTGAAGGTGGGGGGTCACTCCTCCAGGATCTCCCCCAGGATGGATCCCAGGATGCGTTCCGCCTCCTCCGGTGGGAAATCGTCCCGGTAGATGCGGTAAAAAAGGCGGCGGCGCAGCTCGCGCCGGTCGATATGGGGGAAGGCGTTGATGATGGAGCGCTCGGCCATCTCCCGGACCGAATCGAACATAGATGAGGCCATGGCCAGGCGCTCGGCTCCGGGCCTGGAGAGCAGCATGGCCCGGTATTCCGCTTCCATATCGGGGGAGGTGTCCTTCACCAACCCGACTCCTCCAGCAATCCAGATACCCCCAGCCCAGCTGATTGCTCCTCGACGTAGGCACGGTCAAGGTCCGCCACGTTCTCGATCAAGCTCCTCACATCGTTCAGCTGGAGTTCGGAACGGTTCATCTTCGCCCAGAGCAATTTGGACAGGAGCAGGTCCTCCGGCGAGATGATGTAGATACGCATGTCCCGCAGGTCTGCAAGGCGGCGGCGCGACATCTCCAGCCGTTGATACGCGGAGTCACCACATATTATGAAACCGACCTTGAGCGAGTACGTCAGGTGTATCGCGTTGAACATGCCCCTGTCGGCGATGGCCTGCTGCAGGCTCCCGGATCGATGTAGAAATCTTCCTTGAACGCCTCGAACAACCTGGCCGCGTCCTGCTCACGCGCTTCGATGACCAGATCGATATCCCGGGTCATGCGAGGCATGGCATAGCAACTCAACGCCAACGAGCCGGTGAGCATATATGGTATGCCCAGCGCCTCCAGCCTCCCGGCTGCCAGCTTAAGGACCTCCAGCTCCTCGCTCAAGAGATCTCCTTCCATCCGACCCGCTTTAAGATACCATCCAGCGGCGATAAAAGGAGAGGCCGGCCCGGAGGCCTCGCGGACTCAGTCGATGACGCTGTAGCGGGTGATGTGGCGCAGCGCCGCCTCCAGCATATGCCGGCCGTCCTCCACCACCACCCGGAGGGCGCCCCGGCGGCAGGCATCCACGCAGAGCCCGCAGCCCTTGCAGTCCTCGCTGACCACCGCCCTGCCGTCCCGGACCTCGATGGCCGAGGCGAAGCAGGCATCCACGCAGAGCCCGCAGCCGTTACATTCCGACCCCACCTCGATGCGCAGCCCGGGGAGGCGGTGCATGCGCTCTCTCACCTGAGGCGCCCAGCGGGGCATGTTGCGCATGGCGATGCAGCAGCAGGTGCAGCAGAAACAGAGGGTGAGGAAGCGGCGGCGGTCCCTGCATCCCAGCATCAAGGGGTCGGGGTCAACCTTGCCGATCTGGGGGATCAGGCCGCTGGAGACGGCCCGGTCCAGGTGAGCCAGGGCCTCCTCCACCGAGGCCGCCCGACCCACGCTGGGATGGATGTCCCGAGCCCCCTCGCCCATGAAGATGCAGCCTATCTCCATGGGATAATCATCGCAGCGGCACCCCACCCGGCACAGGCACATGGGCAGGATGACCCGGTGGCTGGACCGCCTGATCACCTCCTCCACCACCTGCCGCGGGAGCACGGTGGATCCGCCCGCATCGACCTCCTCGTTGATGGGAACGAAAGTGACGTCGTAATGGTCCTCGGTGAGGATATGCCGCAGCGGCCTGCCCAACACCGGCCAGGCGGTGGTCCTGGCCCAGAAGTCGGTCACCGGCTGCCACAGCGGTATGAGCCAGAGCAACTTGCGCCAGTTCCTGCCCACTGCTCCCCCTCTCTCATCTTACCCCAGCCTTTTGAGGAAACGATACATACGGCGGGACTTTCCGGTTCCGGCTCATACCTGCCTGGCCGGGTTCTTCGACCCGGTGCCCCGAGCTTCCCGCCTCCCTCTCAACGCCATTTTAAGCATCTTACCTGCCTCCGGGCGGCATCGAGGGCACTGCGCTCTGACCGCTAGTCACAGCGGATGCCTCTCCACCACCAGGGCGGCCACCGCCTCGGCCGAGGCCGCGGCCTGCTCGGTGCCGATGCCCCGCGCCCCAGCGTCCGTCCCCACCAGGTAGAGACCCTTCACCGGAGTGACCGGCGAAGGCTTGTCCCTGCCTACCTGGCCGGGGATCTGGGCCAGGCCGATGCAGTCCCCCCCGCCGGCATGGCCGGATACAGCCTGGATGTAACCCGGGCCCACCACCTCGCGGGAGGTCACGTGCTCCTTCATCTCCGGGTATATAGCATAGAGTCTGCGTTCGATCATCTCGGCCAGCTCCTCGCAGGCCGCCTGGTCCGCCCGCAAGGGAGCGGCGGTGCCGACGAGGGCCAGCTGACTGCCCGGTGGGACCAGGTCGGGGTCCCAGAGGTCGATGACGGGCATGAAGATCCATGGGTCGGAGGGAAGACCTCCCTCCTCCAGGTCGGCGAACATCCTCTCCGAGGAGAGATCGGGGACGTAAACCAGGAAGGGGTCTTTCAGCACCGGACGGTCTAGGAAAAATCGGACTACCAGGCTGCCGTCCGTGTACTTCAGGCCGGACGCGAAGCGCGCGTAATCGGATCCCACCGCTTCCTCCCCCACCAACTTCACGGTGGTGGGGATACCCGCGTTGGAGATCACCAGGTCGGCCCGGATCTCGCCCCCAGGGGTGGAAACGCCGGTCACCCGGCCCCCGTCAGTAAGTATCTTCTCAACAGGAGTCCGCAGGCGCAGCACCCCGCCGTGCTTTTCCAGTCCGCGCCTATAGGCGGCGGGGATGGCGCCGCTGGAGCCCTTGACGTAGCCGAAATCAGCCGCGTTGAACATGCCCCGGAAGCACCAGACGAACTCCCCGGCCGAGGACCGGTCATAGGAGATGCCGAAGTACATATGGGAGAGGACGTTGAAGAAGCGGTGCAGCTGCTCATCCTTCGTATAGCTAAGCAGAAAATCTCGCATGGTGGTCCGGTCCCGCTCCTCGATGAAAGCGTCGTCCGCCCGAAGCAGGTCCCGGAATAGGCGGAAGCCGCCCAGGTAATGAGCGGGCTTGATCCCCATGTCCAGCGCCATGCGGGCCCGCGTCAGCAGGGGTCGGATGTCCCGGCGCTGATGGTAACGGCGAAAGCGGCCGCCCCTCCCGTCCACCACTAACGCGGTGGGGTCCCGGGAGATGAAAGTGAGCTCCTCCCCCAGCGCCCTGGCCACCCGCGCGTGCGGTCCCTGGCTGCCCGTGGCAAAGGCGTGCACGAAGTGGTCGACGGTGAAGCCGTCTCGCTTTTCAGCCGAGCACCGCCCTCCGACGAAGGAGTTGCGCTCCAGCACCTCCACCTCATACCCCGCCTTGGCCAGCAGAGCCCCGCATGCCAGGCCCCCGATGCCCGCCCCGATGATCACAGCCTTGGTCATTCCCGGACCTCCCTTCCCCTTTTTCAAACCTGTTACCCATCATTTACTTAAGCATTCTACTCCAATCCCTCCGGACGGGTGGCAGTTCGAGACTCCGG
>Ga0209227_1000573_pt1 | contig 31424 bp, 26 predicted proteins | sample YNPBryantNP2012_FD_185815 | JGI IMG/M metagenome (GOLD analysis project Ga0209227, IMG submission 185815) | Anoxygenic and chlorotrophic microbial mat microbial communities from Yellowstone National Park, USA - YNP Bryant NP 2012 (SPAdes)... ...
AGCCCCAGCAACCGTTCGGACTATGGAGGTAGGGACACGGCGACCCAGCTCTCCCGCGGTGTGGTCACCCGAAGGGGGACGGCCTGCCGTGCCCACTTGCTCTCTACACCATTATATCAGCAGGGGGTAGGGGGATGAGAGGGGTTGTCCCGTAGGGGTGAAAGATTTTTCGCTCGTACAAAGATGGTGCAACAACGAGCACTGTAACCTTCCGATGGCAGAAAAGATTTGCACTTTGTATCACCTATCATTCGAGAGAAACTAATGTCAGGCCCCATTTTTCCCTTTACAGCAATCGTCAATCAAGATAAGATGAAGCGTGCCCTCGTGCTGAACGCCATCAATCCCCTCATCGGCGGGGTGTTGATTCGCGGCGAACGCGGCACCGCTAAATCTACCGCCGTGCGCGCGCTGGCGGCGTTGCTTCCCGAAATCAACGTCGTTGCCGATTGTCCCTTTAGTTGCAATCCGTACGAAAAAGATCGCTTGTGCGATCTCTGTCGCGAGCGCATAGCGCGCGGCGAAGAGTTGCCGGTTGCGCGCCGCAAAGTGCGTCTGGTGGATTTGCCGGTCAGCGCGACCGAAGACCGCGTCGTTGGTACGCTGGACATCGAGCAGGCAATCAAAAAAGGTGAAAAGCGTTTTGAGCCGGGCGTCCTCGCTGCTGCGAATCGGGGCATTTTGTACGTGGACGAGGTGAATCTCCTCGATGACCACGTGGTTGACCTGTTGCTCGATTCCGCCGCGATGGGAGTGAATGTCGTCGAGCGCGAGGGGATTTCGTTTCAACATCCCGCGCAATTCGTGCTGGTTGGCACGATGAACCCCGAAGAAGGCGAACTGCGCCCGCAACTTTTGGATCGCTTTGGCTTGTCCGTCGAAATCAAAGGGATTGCCGATGCCGACGCGCGCGTCGAGATTATCGAGCGCCGGCTGGCGTTTGAGACCGACCCGGTGGGATTTTGCCAGGAGTGGTGCACAGCGGAAGAAAAGTTATCGCGCGAAATCGAGACGGCGCGCAAGATGTTGCGTTCGGTCACGCACACGCAAGCCGATTTGTATGCCATCGCCGAACTTTCAGCGGGCTTGGAAGTGGACGGGCATCGTGCCGATCTGGTGATTCTCAAAGCCGCGCGCGCCCATGCAGCGTGGATGGGACGCACAGCCATCAACGAGGAAGACATTTTGCTCGCGGCAGAACTTGCCTTGCCCCATCGGCTCAAGCGCAAGGCGATTCACGAAGTCGAATTGCAATTCGAGCATCTCGAAAAACGCCTGGAAGCGTCTCGGCAAAGCACGGCGACTCCTGTGCAACAGAGCGAGGCGCGCCACGAAGTAAAAAAAAAGCCGGCTTAGCGGCGGATGAATCGGCGGAGCGTCCCCCTGAGCCGACTGAACAGACGCCACAGAGCACGGGGCATGAACCGGGCAAGCCGGCGGCGCGCCCTGCCGATTTGATTCCCAGCGTCGGCAAAACGTTTCGCCCCAAACGTCTGCAAACTCCCCTCGATAAATTGCCGCGCCAGATCGCGGGCAAACGCTCGCGCACGCGTACGGAACGCAAGCGCGGGCGCTACATCACCGCGCGCATCGCGCGGGACAAACCCTCCGACATCGCCTTTGATGCGACCCTCCGTCAGGCGGCGCCCCACCAGATTCATCGCGAGCACAAGGATGTGGCACTTGCCATCGAGCCGCAGGATTTGCGCGAAAAAGTGCGTGTGCGGCGCGCGGCGAATTTGATTTTGTTCGTGGTGGACGCCTCGTGGTCAATGGCAGCGGCGGAGCGGATGGTCGCGACCAAAGGCGCGATTATGTCGCTGCTGGTGGACGCGTACCAAAAGCGCGATCGCGTCGGCTTGGTGGTCTTTCAAAAAGAGGAAGCGCGCCTGGTGCTACCGCCCACCACCTCGGTAGATTTAGCGGAAGAAGCGCTCAAAGAGTTACCGGTGGGTGGCAAGACGCCGTTGAGCGCGGGCTTGTTGTTGGCGCATCAGGTTTTGATTCGCGAACGCATCAAGGATCGCGAAGTGATGCCGCTGATGATTGTGGTGACCGATGGTGCGGGGAACGTTTCGATGAGTCAGATGCCGCCGCAAGAGGAGGCGTTGCGCGTGGCGGAGATGATCAAAAAGATGGACATTCGCACGGTGGTCATCAACACCGAGCACGAGGCGTTCGATCGCGGTCTGGCGCAGGAACTGGCGGATCACCTGGGCGGACCGTGCTACACACTCAAGCAATTGCGCGCCGAAGAGTTGTATGCGCGCGTGCGTGAAGAAATGCGCGGCGCAGGAGGCATCGCGCGGAAGGACACGGGGCAGGTGTAAAACCTGTGGATGGGCGTGGAAAATCGTCTTGTGTACCCAAGTCGCGGCGCGTGACGATACAAGTATCGCTTGCTGCTCAATCAGGGTATATTTTGGAGTCTATCGTCCTGCCAACCACAATTTTTAGTGGTCTTTTAGCCGATGCTTTGCAATCGTGCGGCAATACCATCCTATCGAATTCGATTGTGGTGTGTGTTGCACGTGAAACGTTTACATAAAATTTTAATGAGAGCACTGTTAGGTGCTCTCATTTGTTTTCCAAAACGACCTTGATTGCGCGCGACGATTTTTTGTCGCTTGCTACGGCAATCGCGCGCCGATACTCGCTGAGCGGAAAGCGATGTGTGATCAACCCATCGGTCGGGAGTTTGCCTGCGCGCCAGTACTCGAACACCCACTCGTACGTGTGCTTGCGTACGCCGTTCCACGTGTTCATCCCGTGTCCGTAACTCCCCACCAGGTTGACGTGATGATACCACACTGGCGTCAGGTCCACCCGGGGCATCGGCGCCATATGCGCCCCAAGCATCACCACGGTGCCGCCCGCGCGCGTCCAGCGCAGGGCATCGTTCACCGTCTCGGCGGTTGCCACACAATCGTACACGCGCTCGAATCCACCAATCACCACACCTTTGTTGAGGATGGCGGAAAAGTACTTGCCGCCGGTCACCTGCGCGATGGTCTGGTAGGTGGGACGCCCGCGTAGCACCCGCTGCGCGCCGACGCGCTCTGCCATTTCGGCTTGATGGGCATAGCGCGCCAGCACCGTCACCTCGCACGATGGCACGAGGGCGCGCACCACCATCGTGACGAGCAGACCGATGATGCCCGCGCCGACGACCAGCACGCGTTCGCCGGGTTGTGGAGGAAAGCGCATAACCGCGTGCATCGCAATCGAGAGTGGTTCGGTCAGCACGGCGGCGTCATCGGAAAGATCGGGGGGACATGGGTACACGGCGGCTTGGTGTGTGATGTATCCTTCGCCAAAGCCGCCGCCCACGCCGCGCGGTCCGGGCGTGGATTTGTTTTCGCAAAAGTGATAGTCCTCCTCGGCGCAATAGCGACACGGCGGTGTGATCTCCAGCGTGGCACAATTCGCGCCCGCAAAGTGTGTGTCCATCAATACGCGATCGCCCACGCGAAAACGCGTCACGCCCTCCCCAGTTTCAATCACTGTGCTGACGACTTCGTGCCCCAGATAAAAGCGTTCATTCGCCGGCAACGCCGCCGGTGCGATCGAAGGATCGGCTTTGACGAAGAGGAGGGAGAGATCGGACGCGCAGATGCCGCAGAGTTCGTTGCGGACGCGCAACCAGCGCGGACCGGGCAACGGCACGCGCGCAAGATCGTCCATTCGCGTGACCGAGAGCGGCGTCCACACAAAATCGTGCCAGTGCGGTGCAATCGCTTTGGTGAGTAATGCTCGCAGAATATCTTTTTCGACGTAGAGTGCGCGCATCGTTATGTCTCCTGCAGGTGCATTTTGCCATCGCTTTGGGGCACAAAGGTCACCGGTCCCTGAGGAACGTGAGAGTCAATGCGAAGATAGCCGGCGTCAATGTACTCCCAGATGGTCTGGAAAGGTTGTTTATCGCTTTGCCATTTTTCGACAATCACGACGCCGTGACCGGGGAGGAGCGTGAACACCACCTGGCGCGCGTCGGATGGATTGTTGAGGGCGCGGGCGCGCGCAAAGGTCTCGCGAATGCCGCGCGCTTGCGCATCTGTCGCACACGAGACAGGAAAGTGGTGATAGGGTGCGTCCATCGCGACATACTCTACAAAGTCGGGATGAAAAGCGGCAACGCCGCGATGACCGTGCAGTTTCGAGCGCGTGACCGGCACCTGCCAGAGGTTGCCCTGCCACTCGATTGTTACGCGCGGTAGCGGCTCATCAAGCCACATCATTTCGACCGATTCGGAGGAGGGCGGATCGTTGCGTTTGCCTTCGACGTGACGCACGCGCGCGCCTTTGCCCTCGGGACGCACACCAACAATCACCGCGAGGTCATCCTCGTTGATGTGACCTTTGTTGACAGGGCGCGCGCTGCCGGTCACCGTGGCAATCAACGCATCGAGTCGCGGCTCCCACGTGGCAAAGCATCCTTCGCTGTACTGCCGCGCGACCGAATCGTGCACAGCGGGCACGCTGACGAGTTCCGCAATTTGCACCGTCGGCGTGAAAAAGTCGCGGCGATCCAACTCGCGCGCGGCAGTGAGCATCGCGGCCGGTGTCGTCAACTCACGCCACAGTGCATACGGAATCGGCGTGTCCACGACCTCGTGCTGGGTCACCTCGGTCGTGCTCAACGCGGTGACCAGACGCAGGACGATGTTGGTGTAAAACGCGTTTTCGTTCGCGTTGGGGATGCGCGGATGCGCGCCGACGAGATCGAAGAGATAAGCGCATTCGGGTTTTTCCTCGCCAACGAACAGCACGATGCGAATACTTTTGCTTTGCGCCTGGAGCATTCGTTCGAGCGCAAGGATCGCGCCGCCGCGTTGACTTTGCTCGATGAGCGTACGATACGCGGTGGGTGCCAGTCCCGGAAAAGTGAAATCGGCGGGATCGAGTGGATTCTTGCGCAGTGCCGTGTCGAAATGATCGAGCCAGCGCTGGAATTCCGCCAGGCGCGCGTGGAGCAGGGTGACAATCGTCGGCGTGTGCTTCAAGTGAAAGCGGGGGCGTACGGTGAAAAGAACCGCCTCGCGCCAGTTGAGAGGTTGAGCAAAGGGCGCGGTCGTGAGGACGAGATCGGTGTGCTCATCGGGCTGAGGTTGGACGGTGTGATTCAAACGCCGAAACGTCTCCAGAAGATGATCCGCCGCATCTTCCAGCGTCGGGCTGGTGACACCCGGCACAAAACTCACGTGCAGTTGTTTGAGCCAGGGGTGAATGGGTGTATTGGAAAACATCGCAACCTCCTTCGCGAATGACAAATGACAAATGAGCAAATGACAAATGATTTTGTAGCTACTCACCCCGCGTCATTGCGAGGAGGCGTTTTGTGCCGACGAAGCAATCTCCACACTGCGAATTTGGGGATTGCTTCGCAAAAAACGCTTGCAATGACAGGAGACAGTAGACACATGATTTTCGATTTGCGATTTGAATCGGCAATCGGCAATCGAAAATCGGCAATTGTCAACGGTCGGCGGTCATCCGTCGGTGGTCGTCTGTCAGCGGTCGGCGGTCATCTGCGGTCGGGCACAACTCTTGCAGGGGACATTCGTCACAACGCGGGTCGCGCTTGCGGCATACATTTTTCCCCAGCGCGACGAACAGGGCATGATACTGGTTGAACATTTCTTCATCGCGCGGCAGATGATTCATAAACAGGGTTTGCAACTCGTCGTACGAGGCGGTCTCGCGCGCGAGTCCCAGACGCGCCATAATCCGCCGCGTGTACGCGTCTACCACAAAAATCGGTTGATGCGCGGCGTAGAGGATGATCGAGTCCGCCGTTTCAGGTCCGATGCCATAGACGCTCAGGAGTTCCGCGCGGAGGCGCGCGGTGTCGAGATAGAACAAGTGTTCTAGACTGCCATGATGCGCGGTGAACAAAAAGCGTGTGAACGCTTTGAGTTTTTTCGTCTTGAGATTGAAATACCCGGCGGGACGAATCAGACGCGCGAGGCGCGCGCTTGATGCGTGGTGTAAGGCGCGCGGAGTGAGTAAACGCGCGCGCCGCAGGTTCGCCAGTGCGCGCTCGACGTTTGTCCACGCGGTATTCTGCGTCAGAATCGCGCCAACGATAATCTCGAACGCGCCGCCCGAACTGTGGGGCCACCAGTGTTGCGGACCGAAATGCGCGTCGAGACGCCGATAAATCTCCCGCAGGCGCGTGGCAAGGTCGTCGCGTGCACTCATTCGCTATTTTCCCAGCACCCGCTTGAGTTCATCGGGACGATTGGTGGTGATGGCGTCCACGCCCCACCCCGCCAGCCGTGCCATATCGGATGCGTTGTCCACTGTCCATACACCGATTCCGAGTCCGCGCGCGTGCACCGCTTGCACCAGCGCTTCGGTCACCGGCGCATACGTGGGCATCAAGTACTCGGCGCCCGTCGCGTCTATCGCATCCTGGATGATTCGTTCGACATTGTGATTGCGCGTGGTGAACCAGTCCGCGCGCACGAGCGCGCCGGTTTTGAGTCGCGGTTCGATCTGTTTGATTTCTTTGAGCGTCGGAAAATCGAACGAGATGACGATGACATCGTTCACCATTCCGCGCGCTTGAATCAAGTCCACCACCTGGTGTTCGATGCCGGGATAGCGTTGTCCTCGGGCGTCCACCTTGATTTCGATTTGAATCGCGGTTTTGCCTTTCACCAGATCGAGCAACTCGCCGAGTGTGGGAATCGTTTGCGCCGCATAACCGCCGGAAAATTTTGCCGCCGCGTTCAGTTGCTTGAGTTCCGCCAGCGTCAGGTCGCTGATGTAACCCCTGCCGTTCGTCGTGCGCGACACTTCGGCATCATGCATCACGATAACATGCCCATCCTTGCTGAGATGCACATCGCACTCGACCATATCCACGCCGAGCTGAATCGCGTTCGCGAACGCGCCGAGTGTATTTTCGGGGGCGAGTGCTGCGCCGCCGCGATGCGCCACAACGAGCGGTTGAGACGCGCGGGGTGTCGTACTCTTGGGCAGAATCGTCGCGGCAGGAGTGAGCGGCGCATTACAGGCGACAAGCAAGAGCATCGGGAGCCAGAAAAAATTTTTCATCTCTATCCTTTGCGGAGGTGATTCAGAATTATTCTACCGCGAGTGATGGTGCGTGTCAAAGTGCCGTTTGCATTTTCACTCAAACGTGGTAGAATCGGCGTAGCGTACTGCCCACTGAATACTGAACACTGCCTACTGACTACCGAACACCGCCCACTGATACCATGCCTCGTATCTACGTTGCGCTTGACCTGGAAACCACCGGCTTGCAAGCCGACCGCGATGCCATCATCGAGATTGGCGCGGTTAAATTTCGCGGCACTGAAATTCTCGGCGAGTGGTCCTCGCTGGTCAACCCCGGTCGTCCTCTGCCGCACAAGATTGCGCGCCTCACCGGCATTACCCCGCGCGAGGTCGAGCGCGCGCCCACGCTTGCGCGCGTCTTGCCGCGTCTCGGTCACTTTATCGGTGATTTGCCGGTCGTCGGGCACAACATCCAGTTCGATTGCAGTTTTCTCCAGCGTGCCGGGTTGAACGTGACTGCCGCGCTCGATACGTTTGAACTTGCGTGTATCCTGATGCCCTACGCCTCGCGTTACACGCTGGGACGATTGATGGACGAGCTGGGCATTCCCTTTGTCCATCGTCATCGCGCGGTGGACGATGCGCGCGCTGTCAGCCGACTCTTTGTCGCGCTGCTCGAACGCGCGCAACAACTCGATCCTCACCTCGTCGAAGAGATGGCACGACTGGCGGAACGCGCGCCATGGTCGCTGCGCCTGGCATTTCAAGACATTTTGCGTGACCGCGCGCGCTATGCGTTTGCCGCTGGTTCGATTGGCGCGCAACTGGCAGCAAAAAATGCTGCCACGAACGACACCCTCGGTCTGCTCTTTCTGCGCGATGGCGCGGAACTTCCCCTCAAACCCAACCCGCGCATCGAGCCGCTCGACGTGGACGCGCTCGCGCGTCTCCTTGAACCCGAAGGTCTGTTCGCGCAACGTTTTCCCGGCTATGAATTTCGCGCGCCGCAAGTCGAAATGTTGCGCGCGGTCGCGCAGACCTTCAACAACGGTGGGACATTACTCGTCGAAGCCGGCACCGGCACGGGCAAAAGTCTGGCGTATCTCCTGCCAGCGATTTACTGGGCGGTGCAAAACCAGCACCGCGTCGTCATCTCGACGAACACCATCAATTTGCAAGACCAGCTCTTTACCAAAGATATTCCCGATGTGCAACGTGTGTTGCCCATCGAATTTCGCGCCGCGCTCCTCAAGGGTCGCTCGAACTACCTGTGTCGCAAACGTTTCGACCAGATGCGCCAGAGTCGTACGCTCACGGTGGAGCAAGCGCGCGTGCTGACGAAAATTCTCGCGTGGCTGCCTTCGACGACGACGGGCGACAATGCCGAGTTGATGTTAATCGGTCCCGCCGAAAATGCAGTGTGGGCACAACTCGCCAGCGATCCTGACCATTGTGCTGCCGAAAAGTGCGCTCTGCGCGAGCAAGGCAAATGCTTTTTCTATCGCGCGCGCGAGCGAGCCGAAAGCGCGCATCTCCTCATCGTCAATCACGCCCTCTTGCTCTCCGATTTGCTGACCGCGAATCGTGTGCTCCCCGAATTCAAGTATCTCATCGTGGACGAAGCCCACCACCTGGAAGAGAGTGCCACCAGAGCCTTTTCGTTTGAGGCGTCACGTACCTCACTCGATACACTGCTGCGCGCGCTTGCGCACGAACGCGGCGGGTTGCTGGGAATGCTTGCAGGCGCCACGCGCAACTCGGCGGCGCCGCCAAACCTCCAGCGCGACACTCTGCGTCTCTTAAGCGATGTGGCGCAGGATGTCGAACGCGCGGTGCGCGGCGTGTACGATTTTTACACCGTGCTCGAAAACTTTGCGGCGCGCCAGGAGTTGAGTCCCGGCGAAAACGAGACCGGCTACGACCGTCAGATTCGTCTGACGCCGGCGCGTCGCGCGCAACCGGATTGGAGTGAGGTGGAACTCGCCTGGGACGATTTTGCGCGCACCCTCATCAAGGTACGCGATGGATTGGGGCGCGTCTACGCGGCGTGGGAGGATTTGGGCGAGTGGGAGGTGCCAGGTTATTTTGAACTCGCCGTTGAAGTGGCGAGCGCGATGCGCCGCGTGGAGGAAACGCGCGCGCAGATGGAAGCCATCATCAGCAAACCGGGAGCAAACGGCATCTACTGGGTGACGCTCACCAAAAACAACGGCGATGTGGTGCTCCACAGCGCGCCGTTGTATGTGGGGGATTATCTGCAAAAGCAACTCTTTGCCGACAAAAACGCGACGATTCTCACCTCGGCGACGTTGTGCGTGGACAGACGTTTTGCGCACATCAAATCGCGTTTGGGGATTGGCGATTGGGCGGACGAACTGGCGGTGGACTCGCCGTTTGATTTTGCGCAGGCCGCGCTCTTGTGCGTACCGACCGATATGCCCGAACCGGGTCAAACCGGCTATCAAAAAGCGGTGGAGAGTGTTCTGGTGGAACTCGTGCGCGCGACGCAAGGACGCGCGCTCGTCCTGTTCACCTCCATCTCACAACTCAACTCGACGTATCACGCCATCACGCGTCCGCTGGAAGAGGACGAAATTGTGGTGCTGGCACAAAATCTCGATGGTTCGCGGCGGCAGGTGCTGGAGACGTTCAAGACGCAGGCGCGCACGGTGTTGTTGGGGACGCGTTCGTTCTGGGAAGGGGTGGACGTGGTCGGCGAGGCGTTGTCGTGTCTGGTCATCACGCGCTTGCCGTTTTCCGTGCCGAGCGATCCGATTTTCGCCGCGCGCAGTGAGACATTTGACGATCCCTTCAATCAGTATGCCGTGCCCGAAGCGGTGTTGCGGTTTCGACAGGGCTTTGGTCGTTTGATTCGCTCCAAAAGCGATCGAGGTGTCGTCGTAGTCCTCGATCGGCGTCTCCTCTCGAAAAGTTATGGGCGCGTGTTCCTCGAGTCGTTGCCGCCGGTATCGAAATATCAGGGCGCGCTCCACGAGTTGCCAGAGGTGGCGGCACAGTGGATCACGTCGGCATAGTTTGCACCAGTCCTGCTCCAAAGAGATGACGGGGTGATGGCAGGCGGCAAGCCGTCCGCCATCACCCCGTCTTTTACCGCGTGTAATGCACGGTATTCCCGCGAATGATGAGCCGCACGAACGACCAGTACGCTTTGCCATCTGGCGCGCGCTCTTGCGAGAAGAACGTGAAATGCACCACGTCTCCGAGTTCTGGTTTGCCGGTGCGCTGATTCGTCGTGGCGTACGTGCGCGCGATGTTGTGAATCGTGGCTGGATCGAACGTGTACTCAAACTTGCCGTTCGTCACCGGCAGTGTCCCTTGCGCGATGACCGCGCCGGGAATCACCGCCGCGTAGTAAATCGCTGGCGCGGTACTCGTGCCGGTGAATTTTGCCCCTTTCGTTGGATCGAATTTGGAAAGCGGCGGCAGGTCGAACGTCAACGTCGGCGCGTTCGCGGGACGCGGATTGTCCCTCACAAAGATGATGCCACCCTCTTTGGGCATTCCCGGCACAAGCCCCTTGTAGCCATTCCACTCGGCGTCCACGGTGTAACGGTACACTCCTGGCACATCGAGCGTCCAGGGTTCCTTGCCTGCCCACGAACCACTTGCATCACCCACGCCTTGCGCGGTCACCTGACGACCATCGGGATAGAACAGCGTGAACTTGATGTTGACCGGCAGCATCGGATCAATCTGAAACGCTGGTACGAATGTTGTCCCCTGTTCGTACACCATTCCCGGGCGCGCATTCATCGCGAGGAAAAAGCGCGCCTTTTCGCCGGTCGGTCCCAAAAGGTCTTCTGAACCCGGCGCAATCACGCGATTGTTTTTGGTGCCGCCGGGAATGATGAACGCGTTTGCCATATAGCCCGCGTACATCGGCGCTTGTCCCTTGTTGCGGATGACGACGCCGCCAATGAGCCGATAGATTTCGCCGGGCGCGTCGCCGTTGTTCGATGCGTTGATCTGTCCGCCAAAGTTGGTGTTGGTGGTGGGCCAGTACGGCGCGCGCACACCATCTTCGCTGACGATGAAGCGTCCCATCAAGCCGGGGCGCGGCGCGGCAGCGTAAAAGTATTGCCAATCGGTGATGTATTCCGGGAAAAGGTGCGGCGAGTAACCATTCGACGTTTGCAGCCGAACATTCGACAAGCCAATCGGTTGAATCTTGGGATCGTACGGCGCGGGATTGTTCTTGTATGCCCACGTCAGTGTCGGGTTGATTTTGTTCGCGCCCTGATACTCGGCGGCAATCAACAACACATCGCCCGAGTTGTACGGAAAGTCAATGTGATCGAGTCGTTGTTCATCGGTTTCCAGATTGTGCCAGCCCTCGAAATGCGTCTCGCCGCGCTCGACCAACTTGTCACCCACTTTGAGCATCTTGCCATGCGCGACGATCGGTGAATCGAGCGGATAGACTACGCCGGCGTGCCGCATAGATTCGACCCCCAAGTGACCGTCCGCGTCGGTGTACTTGGCGAGCACGTGCGCGACGTACTCGCCGGGCGCATCGAAATTGAGCGGCTTCATCCCTTGCGCCGCGCCAAAGATTCCACCGGCGGAGGCTTTGCCCGAGTAGGTGATGGTCTTCGCCTGCTGAGGATCCGAATTGACGAACAGGGTCGCGGTCACCGTCACATCGGCGGGAACTGCCGGCGCGAAACCAATGTCGCGTCCGTAGCGATTGCCGACCGGATACGGCTGCCCCTGGAACGTCGCGGTGGCAAGCGTCATCCGTTTGGCAATCCAGAATTTGTACGTGCCGCCGCCTTCGTAGCGATTGCCCCACTTGTCCGCAATCCAACCGGTGGCTTGGACGGTGTACTGTCCATACATCGGCGGCTTCCATTGCGTAAACTTGGGATTGCGCGTCGTGTGCCAGCGTCCTGCATTGCCGACAAACGGTGCTGTTCCCAGGTCAACCACTTTGCCATCGGGTTGTGTGATTTTGATCGTCAGTTCGCCTTTGGTGTAATCCCAGGGGATATTTTGACGATCGAAAATCGTATCGGTGGGGAATTGTGGTTCGAGTGAATACGTGAGGACGTTCTTGGGATTGTTCTCGTCGTAGAGCGGTAAAATCACGTCGTCTTGAATGATGTGGCGCGGGGAAAGGGCAAAGTGCGGTTTGTCTTCTTCCGCCACCACGCCGCGATAACCATTCGAGTTGTAATTCGCGAGGAGCACCCAGGGGATGCGCGGCTTGATGGTTGTCGCGTCAACAAATTTTCCACTGACGTGCCGCGCGCTTGCGAGAATCGGCGGTGAGTACGATTCTGAATCGCAAGGACCTTTGGGAAAGCCGCGCCGCGCGAACGCTTCGGCATTCAAATTGGCTAGACGATTCTTCATCGCCGCGCCGTAATCGAGTCGCAAACGATACACGCCGGGCGGCAAATCGTCCGGCAGTTTTGTCGTCACGTTGAACGTGATCGCGCGCCCGTTTTCGATTTTTTGTGTCGCCGTCATCGGCACGGTGACCAGTTCATCCACCGGCGTACGAAACCCGTAACCGAAACGTTTGGTCACCGCGCCCTGCACGCCCCCTTCAATGGGAAGACCTGTCGGCGTGAGAAGCGTGGACATTCGCTCGTCGCTCGGCAAACGCAAAATGCCGTCCGCGTCAAACGTGCGTTCGGCGGTGACAAGCAGAACGAACGCGTCCGGTTTCAATCCTTTCATCGCCGCAACGTTGAGGTACGTATCGGACATACGCAAGGTTGCTTGAAGTTTGAGCGTCGCGCCCGGCGTCCACCTGGACGGCGATGTGACCACATCGGCGCGCCACTCACCAAACATCGTATTGCCCACATCGCTAAAGCGGATTTCGTTCGATGTGGGTTCGACCCAGTTTGATGAGGTGGCAGGTTGCGCGGGCGCCACATTGGGCGCTGCTACCACCGCGAGCGTATTCGCCGATACGTTTGGTGGCACAGGTGCAGGCGCGTGCAATGCGCACGCGCTCAGGCAAACTAACATCACTCCTAAAAGCACAGTTCGCGTGAACATTTTGTCCCTCCTAACGCAGACTTAATTGTCTGAACCACTCCCCTGTTGGCGAGGGTTGACCTGCCAGCACGCGGGATGTGGCTATGTGACTCAATTGCGTCATCACCTCGCTGTATGACATCGTTTGGAATCTCGGCTCGTACTCCAGGTAGGCGTACAGATATTGCACCCAGAAGACCGAAACGTACTCGATCTTTTTCGCGCGCGCGAGTTTGGCAATCAGCGTGAGAAATTTTTGATCGAGGGGCGCCCAGAAACTGTACACGTCACGTTGAAAAATGCTGGCGTTACCGGCGATGCTCACCGGCGGCTCGCGCGCACTCATTTTGTACAACCACGCCTCGTCCAGAATCACGCGCTTGTTGTGCCGATGCGCTAAATCGGCGGCGGCAATCGCTGTTGGCAGAGCATTCCCCGTGACCGGATAAATGTGCAGCGCGATGAAATCCAGTGAGGTATTCGTCACGTAACTCTTGACAAAATCGAGATTGCTCCACGTGCCGATGCCCGCGCCAATCTGAGTGTTGCCGCGCGGCAGGTCGTGGAGTGTGTAATTGATGACCTCCGTGTACCCTTGCGGCGTGTTGATTGTACGCCATCCCGTGATGCGCGCGATGGTGTCAGGCTCGGCACCGAGATTGAGATAATCGGGCTGGATTTCATTGATGATGGTTGCCACCATTTGTTTGTTCGATGCTTTGAACTGCTCGAACGCAATGGCCTGGTAATTCACTTCGAGGGTGCTGAACGGTGGTGGGAAAATCACTCCGACCTCGACATCCATTTTCATCCCGCGCTGGCGAATTTCGCTGGTGACGGTTTTGAAATAGTCGAGGTACTGGGCGGAGTTGGGAAAATCGGGCGTGAGCAAGGGATAGGGGATGGCGACGGTCACACCGCGCGCACCCAATGCCTGCAAACGATCGAGCCAGAGTCGCGTCGCCTCAAGACTCGTCGCGCTGAGCAAAGCGGTGCCGCGATTGCCGTTCGCCGTCAAAAGTTCTGCGGCGAAGATGACGGGATAATGTTCGTCCGACGTGGCGAACGATTGGTCGAATGCGGTGAGCGCTGCATCCAGTTCGTCGTACAGCGCGCGAAATTCGGATGGCACGCGCGCCGTTTCACTGCGCGTCGGCGTGGGCAAGGATACGCGCGCGCCACACGCGAGGATACCCAGCGCAGCGAAGCACAAGGTCAGAAGGCGGTGTTTCATCTTCGACCAAATTCTCTTTCCAGTTGCTTGAGGTTCAACTGAATCATCGTCGGGCGACCGTGCGGACAGGTGCGCGGCGCGCGGGTCTGCTCCAGACGCCGTACGAGTTCACGCATCTCTTCCAGCGATAACACCTGACCGCCTTTGACGGCGATGCTTTTGCACACACTCGCAATCAAGCGCGCCTCTGCCGATTTTTCGAGCGGCTCTTCGCCCTGCTCCAGCTCGTCGAGAATGTGGACGAGTGCCTCGCGCGGGTCGCCGACGCGCATCACCGCCGGCACCGCGCGCAGCAACATCGTTTGCGTGCCAAATTCCTCAAACCGAAATCCCACCGATTCGAGCGCGGCGCGATGCGTTTCGAGCGCGGCGTACTGCGCGGGCGTGAGTGGCAACGTGAGCGGATCGAGTAACTCTTGCGTCGCGAGCGTCGCACCGGCGCGCTCTGCCATCAATTGTTCGTACAACACGCGCTCGTGCGCGGAATGCTGGTCAATCAAATACAAACCATCGGGTCCCTCGGCGATGATGTAGGTGGAGAGGATTTGACCGAGAACGCGGAGCATGGGGAGTTGGTGATCAGGTGATGGGGTGATGGGGTGATTGGGTGATTGGAGATGGGCGGATTCGGTTGTCGGCAGTCGGTGGTCGGCAGTCGGAAGGGGACGCTGCAGATCAATCGCGAGTTGCGTTTCGGTCGGCGTGGGACGCGGCGCGAGGTGGATGGTTGGAATGGGCGCGCGTGCGGTGAGCGTGGCGCGCACGGTTTGTTGCACCGCGCGAAAGACCGCGCTCGTGTCGCGAAAACGCACTTCGCTTTTCGCGGGATGCACATTCACGTCCACCGCTTCGGGAGGCAACACAATGTCCAGCGCGACAATCGGCGCGCGCCCGACCATCAGCGCGGTGTGGTAGGCTTCGATGACCGCGTGTTGCAACGTGCGATCCTGCACCCAGCGATGATTGACGAAAAAGAGCATATACTTGCGCGTGGCGCGCGTGAGACCGGGCGGAGACACAAAGCCGTTGACCTGGATGGTTTCAGGCTCTGAAACCTGAGACTTGAAACTGGAAACCGGCAACATTTGACCCGCCACGTCGCTGCCCAACACCTTGACCAGCACATCGAACATCTTGCCGGTGCCGGGGGATTGGAAGAGCAAACGGTCATCGCTCACCAGTGTAAAGCGCACATCGGGAAACGCCAGCGCGTACGCGTGAATGAGATCGGCGATGCGTCCGGCTTCGGTGGCAGGAGTCTTGAGGAATTTCAAGCGCGCGGGCACATGGCGAAACAACTCTTCGACGGTGACGATGGTGCCCTGCGGCGCGCCCTGCGCGCGTTGCTCAAGAATTTTGCCGCCATCCACACGAATCTGTGTCCCTGCTCTCTCGTCGCGCGCGCGGGTGATGAGTGTGACGCGCGCGACCGCCGCAATCGAAGGTAACGCTTCGCCGCGAAAACCGAGCGTCTGGATGCGGAACAAATCATCCACCGAGTTGAGTTTGCTCGTCGCGTGGCGCGCGAACGCGAGAGGGACTTCGGCGGCAGGAATGCCACAGCCATCGTCGGCGACGCGAATCAAACGCTGACCGCCGCCGCGAATTTCGACTTTGATTTCGCGCGCGCCCGCGTCAATCGAATTTTCAATCAACTCTTTGACGACTGACGCCGGGCGTTCAATCACCTCGCCTGCGGCGATCTTGGAGGCAAGTTCATCGGGAAGAATGTGAATCGGCATCGGCGATATTTTAGCACAGATGCGCGGGAATGGCGAATCGGTTTTGACAGTTTGGGCAAGCGGTGTTATGCTCAATGACAAATGAGCAAATGACAAATGACAAATGAGGCAATGAGCCAATGAACCAATGAGCCAATGAGCCAAATCATTCGTCATTCGTCCTTTGTCTTCCGTTCTTCGGGGTAAGCGATGCCAAAGAAACCACTACGCGTTTTGATGTTATCGTGGGAGTATCCGCCGTACGTTGTGGGTGGTTTGGGCGCGCACGTCGCGGCGCTGGCGCCCGCGCTCGCGCGCGCGGGCGTTCAGGTGTACGTGGTGACACCGCGCTTGAAAGGCGGCGACGCCGAAGAGCCGCTCGTTGCCGCCGCGCGTCGTCGTGCTGTGCCGCCCTCCGTGTGGCGCGTCGAGCCGCCGGTGAATCGTCTGGACAACTTTTTTGCCGATGTGCAGCAAACGAATTTGAATCTGGGCGAACAGGCGCAGGCACTCGCGGCGCGCGTCGGTGGCTTTGATCTGATTCACGCGCACGATTGGCTGGTGGCGTTTGCCGCGACGGCGCTCAAGCGGTTACACAAGACACCTTTGCTCGCGACGATTCACGCGACTGAGCGCGGACGCGGGCGTGGCGTGTTGCATGGCGAAATGGCACACGCCATCAACGGAACGGAATGGTGGCTCACGTACGAAGCGTGGCGCGTGATCACGTGCAGTCGGTTTATGCACGATGAAGTGCGCGAGTATTTCAACGTCCCGCTCGATAAAATTGATGTCGTGCCGAACGGTGTGGATACCGCGCCCTTTGACGAATTGAACAGGGTTGACCTGACCGAATTTCGCGCGCGCTGGGCGCGTCCAGACGAACGCATTGTTTTCAATGTGGGACGTGTGGTGGAGGAAAAAGGCGCGCACCTTATCGTCGAAGCTGCGCCGCGCGTGCTCGCGGAAATGCCGAACGTGAAATTCATCATCGCGGGCAAGGGCTGGCTGATGGACCGATTGCGACAACGCGTGTGGGAGCTGGGCGTGCAGGACAGGGTGAACATCGCCGGCTTTGTCTCCGATGCGGATCGCAATCGGCTCTTCAAAGTGGCGGACGCGGCGATCTTTCCGTCGCTGTATGAACCGTTCGGCATCGTTGCGCTGGAAGCGATGGCAGCGCAATGTCCCGTGATTGTGAGCGAGGTTGGCGGACTGAAAGAGGTGGTGCAGCACGATGTGACCGGCGTGACGATCTATCCGAACAATGTCGAATCGCTCGCGTGGGGCGTGTTGCATACATTGCGCGATCCAAAACGCGCGCGGGCGCGCGCCGCCAAGGCGTATCGAATGGTCAAGCGCGACTACAACTGGGATCGCATCGCCGAGCAGACGATTGCCATCTACGAGCGCATCGTGCGCGAGCGCGCGAGAACCGCGTGGTAACGCCAGGGAGACCATAGAAACCGGGTAACTACTCACCCTGGGTCATTGCGAGGAGGCGTTTTGTGCCGACGAAGCAATCTCCACACTGCGAATTGGGGGATTGCTTCGCAAAAAAACGCTCGCAATGACAGGGTGACTGAGTAGATACGAAACCGAGTTCTGAACAGAGAACCCGGTTTCTTTTTTATTGGGATATGTGTGGGTTAGTGTGGGATAAGCGAACAAATGTTCTTTCAACCGAGTCGAACACCGTTTTGAGATTTGCGCCAGGTACGCTACAATGAGTCTATGCACGAACTCTCCGTCACCGAAAACATCCTCCAGATTGCGCTGGACGCGGCGCAAAAGAACGGCGCGCGTCGCATCACCGCGATTCACCTCGTCATCGGCGAACTCTCGTCCATCGTGGATGATTCGGTGCAATTCTACTTTGATTTGCTCAGCAAGGGCACGCTTGCGGAAAACGCGACCTTGCATTTTCAACGCGTTCCGTCCGTTGCGGTGTGTCTCGATTGCACGCATCAATTCGACGCGCGCGCGCCGCTGGAACCGCGTTGTCCGCAGTGCGGCAGCGCGCGCCTCCAGATTCGCGGCGGTCGCGAATTTTTTATCGAAAGCATCGAGGTCGAAAATGAAAATTCCTGTCGTTAAACAAATTCTGAACGCGAACGATCAAGTCGCCGCCGATAATCGCGCCCTGTTCGATCAACTCGGCGTGTTCGTCGTCAACCTGATGGCGTCGCCGGGCGCGGGCAAGACGAGTGTGATTCTCGCGACGACGGCGCGGTTGCCGCAGAACGTCCGCCCCGGCGTCATCGAAGGCGATCTGGCATCCACGATTGACGCGGACACGATTGCGGCGCGGAATATTCCAGTTGTGCAAGTCAATACCGGCGGCAATTGTCATCTCGACGCGCCAATGATTCGCCGCGCGCTCGCCAATCTCTCGCTCGAGACGATTGATTTGCTGTTCATCGAAAACGTGGGCAACCTGGTGTGTCCCGCCGAATTCAAACTCGGCGCGAACATCGCGGTCGTCATCGCCAGCGCGCCTGAAGGACACGACAAGCCGTACAAATATCCGGGAATGTTTGCGGTTGCCGATGCGGTGCTGCTCAACAAAGCCGATTTGCTCCAGGTGTTCGATTTCGATGTGGACTATTTTCGGCGCGGTATCGAAATGGTGAATCCCGATGCGCCACTCTTTCCGCTATCGTGTCGCACCGGCGCGGGCGTGGACGCGTGGATGAGTTGGTTGCTGGAACGATACGCCGAGTTTGTGGAAGACCGCAAGCAATCGGCGATTGTGTAAAATTGATCGGCGCCCGATGACTGGTGACGGTCGTCGGTCGTTTGAATACGCGCACTATGTCAAAAACAAAACGTCTGCGCGTCGAAATTCACGGCGCGGTGCAAGGAGTCGGCTTTCGTCCGTACGTCTATCGGCTGGCGACGGAACTCGCGCTCGCGGGCTGGGTCATCAACGACACGCGCGGCGTGTTCATCGAAGTCGAAGGCGATGAAGCCGCGCTCGCGCGCTTTCTCGAACGCTTGCCCAACGACAAGCCGCCGCGCGCGATCATCCACACGCTCGATGTCGCATGGATTGAGCCGCTGGGAGAGACGCGCTTTGAGATTCGGCACAGCGACGAAGCAGGCGCGAAAACCGTGCTGGTCTTGCCCGACATCGCCACGTGCGACGATTGTTTGCGCGAAGTGTTCGATGCGCGCGAGCGCCGCGCACATTATCCGTTCACGAATTGCACCAACTGCGGTCCGCGCTTTTCGATTATCGAGGCGTTGCCGTACGATCGTCCGAACACGACAATGCGCCACTTTACAATGTGCCCGGACTGCCAGCGCGAGTACGACGATCCGCGCAATCGGCGGTTTCACGCGCAACCGAACGCGTGCCCGGTGTGTGGTCCGCAGGTGCGGTTGGTTTCAAGTTCCGGGCTTCAGGTCGCAGGTGCACAACCCGAAACTGTCATCGCGCACACGGCGCGACTGATTGCGCAGGGTTACATCGTCGCGGTCAAAGGGCTGGGCGGCTTTTTGCTGATGGCGGATGCGCGCAACGCCGAGACGCTGGCGCGTTTGCGCGAACGCAAACCGCGTCGCGATAAACCATTCGCGCTGATGGCGCGCGATCTCGCACAGGCGCGCACGCTCGTCGAGATGGACGCGCAGGCGGAGGCATTGCTCACTTCGCCCGAAGCACCGATCGTGTTGTTGCGTCGCAAGCCCAACGCGCCGGTCGCGGAAAACGTCGCGCCGGGGAATCCGTACCTGGGTGTGATGTTGCCGTACACGCCGCTGCATCATTTGCTCCTGCGCGAGCTGGATTTTCCCGTCGTCGCCACCAGCGGCAACCTCAGCGACGAACCGATTTGCACCGATGAAAACGAGGCGCTCGAACGCCTGGGTCACATCGCCGATTTCTTTCTCATCCACAATCGTCCGATTGCGCGGCACGTGGACGATAGCGTGATGACGATTATGCTGGGCGAACCGCGCTTTTTGCGTCGCGCGCGCGGCTATGCGCCGCTGCCGATTTTGCTCGCGCGCGACATTCCCACGATTCTCGCGGTTGGCGCGCATCTCAAGAACACGATCGCGCTCAGCGTACGCAATCAGGTGTTCATCAGCCAGCACATCGGCGATTTGGAAACGCCCGAAGCGATGAACGCGTTCGAGCGCGTGATTGCCGATTTTCTCAAACTGTACGAAGCGACGCCGGTCGCGATCGCGCATGATTTGCATCCCGATTACCTTTCAACGCGGTGGGCAAGAGAGCAGGTTTCAGGTTTCAGGTTTCAAGTTGCCAACTCGCAGTCTGCAACCTTGAACCTGAAACTTGAAGCCGTGCAACACCACCACGCTCACCTTGCCGCGTGTCTGGCGGAGAATCACGCCGCGCGCGCACTGGGAGTGACGTGGGACGGGACGGGGTACGGCACGGACGGCACAATCTGGGGCGGTGAGTTTTTGCTGGGCGATGCAAAAGATTTTGCGCGCGTCGCGCATCTGCGTCCATTTCGTTTGCCCGGCGGCGAAGCAGCAGTGAAAGAGCCGCGCCGCGTCGCGCTCGCGCTCTTGTGGGAGTTGTACGGCGACACCGCGCTCGAACGCGACGACCTTGCGCCGATTCGCGCATTCACGCGCGCGGAACGTCGCACGCTCGCACAGATGCTCGCGCGCGGCATCAACGCGCCAGTGACCACCAGCGCGGGGCGCTTGTTCGACGGCGTTGCCGCGCTCATCGGTTTACACCAGCGCGTTTCGTTTGAAGGACAAGCCGCGATGGCGCTCGAGTACGCAGCGGATGCGGCGGTGATGGACGCGTATCCGTTGTTCCTCGACCGGCGACCGGCGATCGATGATGGACGCCACGCGTCGGTCATCGGTCATCAGTCACCGGTCGTTCTCGACTGGCGTCCTCTCCTCGAAGCAGTGCTGGGGGACTTGTCACACGACGTCGAATCGAGTATCATAGCAGCGCGGTTTCACAACGCGCTCGTCCAGGCCATCGTCGCGGTCGCGCAAGCCATCGGCGAGGAGAATGTCGCGCTGAGCGGCGGCTGTTTCCAGAATCGCTGGCTCACCGAACGCGCAGTGACGCGGCTTGCGCACGCCGGTTTTCGCGTGTTGCTCCATCGCCACGTCCCGCCGAACGATGGTTGCATCAGTCTGGGGCAGGTGGTCGTCGCGGCGGTGCGATTGGAGAAAGGATAAAAGCGTATGAAATATCAAGGCATTATCACGATCGAACCTGGCAAACGCGGAGGCAAACCATGCATTCGTGGTATGCGAATCACCGTGTACGATGTATTGGGTTACCTTGCGGCTGGAATGACGCCAGAAGAGATTTTGCGCGATTTTCCCTATCTCACGAAAGAAGACATTCTCGCGTGCCTTAGTTTTGCGGCAGAACGCGAGCGATACGCTTTGACAGTCGCATCATGAAACCACTTTTGTTCGACCAAAATCTTTCACCGCGTTTGGTAACCCTTTTGTCCGATGTTTTTCCCAACTCGGTGCACGTTCACGCCTTGGGACTGGGTACAGCGTTCGATCGTGAGATTTGGACTTGTGCGCAGCAGAATGATTTGATCATCGTCACGAAAGATGCGGATTACACCGAACTGGGCGCGCTCTTGGGATTTCCGCCCAAAGTGGTCTGGATTCGACGCGGAAACTGCTCGACGCGCGAAATCGAACAGATGCTGCGCAAAAACAGACAAGCCATTGAAGAATTAGCGAACGATCCCAACTTGGGCGTGCTTGAGATATTTTAAGGTCTCCATATCTTTCTGACCGCTGATTTCTGACCTCTGGAGGAAATATGTGTCTCGGTATTCCGGGCAAAGTGATAGACATTCAACCGAACGCCGCAGGTATCACGATGGGCAAAGTGGACTTTGGTGGCATTGTTAAAGAAATTTGCCTTGCTTACGTACCCGATGTAAAGATCGGCGAGTACGTCATCGCGCACGCCGGCTTTGCCATCAACACGCTCGACGAAAAAGAAGCGCTGGAAGTGTTCGAGACGTTGAAGCAGATGGACGAGTTGGCGGAGTTGAGACTAACGACGAATGACGAATGACCTTCGTCCTTCGTCTTTCGTCCTTCGTCGAGATTTGAGATGAAATACATTGACGAATACCGCAACGAAGCGGATGCCCAAAAAGTGCTCGCTGTAATTCGACGCACGGTGACGCGGCCGTGGACGATTATGGAGATTTGCGGCGGGCAAACGCATAACCTCATCAAATTCGGCATTGACCGACTGTTGCCCGAACAGATCACGCTCGTTCACGGACCGGGTTGCCCTGTCTGCGTCACGCCGCTCGAACTGATTGACAAGGCGATGGCGATTGCGCGCCGTCCCGACGTGATCTTTACATCGTTCGGCGATATGCTGCGCGTGCCGGGTTCGCGCGACGATTTGCTCAGCGTCAAAGCGCGCGGTGGCGATGTGCGGATGGTCTACTCGCCACTCGACGCGGTGAAACTCGCGCAAAAGCATCCCGACAAGCAAGTGGTCTTCTTCGCCGTGGGCTTTGAAACGACCGCGCCGGGGAACGCGATGGCGGTGTGGCAGGCGAAGCAACTCGGCTTGCAGAATTTTTCGATTCTTTGTTCGCACGTCCTCGTGCCGCCGGCGATGGAAGCGATTTTGAGTTCGCCGATGAATCGCGTGCAGGGCTTTTTGGCAGCGGGGCACGTCTGCACGGTGATGGGCTATTGGGAGTACGAACCGATTGCCGCCAAATATCGCGTGCCGATTGTCGTCACCGGGTTCGAGCCGCTCGATCTGTTGCAGGGAATTTTGATGACGGTGCAGCAACTCGAAGGCGGACGCGCGCAGGTCGAAAATCAGTACACGCGCGCGGTGCGTCGCGAAGGTAACGTCGCCGCACAAAAACTCATCGCGCAAGTGTTCGAGGTGACCGATCGCAAATGGCGCGGCATCGGCGAGATTCCGCGCAGCGGCTATCGCTTGCGCGACGAGTTCGCCGCGTTCGATGCAGAGAAACGCTTCGACATCGGCGCACTCAGCGTGCAGGAATCGCCGCTGTGCATCGCCGGCGAAATTTTGCAGGGACTCAAAAAACCGCCGGCGTGCGTCGCGTTCGGCAAAGCGTGCACACCGGAACATCCGCTCGGCGCGCCGATGGTTTCGCCCGAAGGCGCGTGCGCGGCGTACTTTCAGTATCACAGTGAGACGGTGGGACAGTGAGACAGTCACTGTCCAACTGTGATACTGTTCGACTGTCCAACTGGAAAACTATGATTGACTTGAGCGCAACTTGTCCCATTCCCATCAGTGATTATCCGCACATCACGCTCGCGCATGGCGGCGGTGGACGCTTGACGCAAATGCTCATCGAGCAAATGTTTGTCCCCGCGTTTGCCAACGCCGCGCTCGAAACATTGCACGATGGCGCGATCCTCGATGTGTCCGGCGCGCGGCTCGCCTTTTCCACCGATTCGTTCGTCGTTCATCCGATTTTTTTCCCGGGCGGCGACATCGGTTCGCTAGCGGTGCACGGCACGGTGAACGATCTGGCGATGTGCGGCGCGCGTCCGCTCGCACTATCGTCCGCGCTGATTCTGGAAGAGGGCTTGCCGATGTCCGACCTGTGGCGCATCGTGCAATCTATGCAGAATGCCGCGCGCGCGGTCGGTGTGCCGATCGTCACGGGCGATACCAAAGTCGTTGATCGCGGCAAAGGCGATGGTGTGTTCATCAACACGGCGGGCATCGGTATCATTCCCGCGCACGCGCGCGTCGCGCCGACGCGCGCGCAGGTGGGCGATGTGATTCTCATCAACGGCGCGATTGCGGAACACGGCATCGCGATTATGTCGGTGCGCGAGGGCTTGGAATTCGAAACGCAATTGCGATCTGATTCCGCGCCCCTGCACGACATTGTGGCGCGCGTGCTCGATGTGGCGGGTGAGCATGTCCACGTCTTGCGCGATCCGACGCGCGGGGGTGTGGCGAGCGTGCTCAACGAAATTGCCGCGCAAGCGCGCGTGGGTATTCGCCTGAACGAGGCGCAGATTCCGCTGGCGGACGCGGTGCGCGGCGCGTGCGAAATTCTGGGATTCGATCCGCTCTACGTGGCGAACGAAGGCAAGTTTATCGCGATTGTCGCGCGCGAGGTGGCAGAGCAGGTTCTGGCGACGCTGCGCGCGCATCCGCTCGGCAGGGACGCGGCGATCATCGGCGAGGTGGTGGCAGAGCATCCCGGCAAGGTGTACTTGCGGAGCCGCATCGGCGGGCTGCGCGTGGTGGATATGCTGAGCGGCGAACAGTTGCCGAGGATTTGTTAGACGGACAAAGGACAACAAGCCCAACGCATTTGACGCGCGCAATGGCTGGGCGTATAATGTGCTTGTGAGTTAGAGAGCGTTGGGTCAATCAGTTCGCGCTGGTTTGATGAGGCACATGTGATTCGTCCGCCCAATCGTCCAGGCGATGTTTCGTGGTTACGTCAAAAGCACTTTTGACGCGTCGTTGTGCGCGCGTCCAGAGTGCTTTTTTGTTTGCGGGGTGCGAAATGCAGGGCGAGGCGCGGTCGCCTGCGAAGAAGGGAGGAATGTACGGAGAAGGTAAACGAGTGAAAGAAGCGTTTGCATTAGATTGGATGGGAGGGTATCCCCCACGAAGTGATACCCGACACGTTTATTGCGGGTAACACGGGAAAATGCCGTGATACACGACGAAAATGTGTCGTGGAACGCGAGTTTACGGACACGCGCTTGTTCTTAAAAACACTTGTGCGGGCGTGGCGTCTCCCCAGACCCTCTTGACGCGCACAGCGTCATAACATCGCAACCGCTCGGCTCGGCTCGACGAGGTGGAACATGCGCTGCAAGCCACCTTGCTGTGCCAGCCCGCCGACTCGTCAGTCCCGCTCCAACGGTGAAGGCGGCTGGAGTGCGGGATTGGGCGTGGACACGTCTGCGCGCACCTGTTTGGTAGGTGCAAGCCGTTGAGTGGCGCAGGGACGTTGAGCAGACGTGGCTTCGCCAACGGAGGTGCTGTGTTCGGGAAGGGGTGTCGTCAGGCAAGTTGCGCGTGAAGGGTGGTGCGTCTTGCGAGTGGGAATCTGCGGGATGGTGTGTTGCAGAGGAGTTGGCTGGTAGACAGAGCGCGTCCGTAAACACGCGCCCCCCGACCACGCCGCGCGTGTGGTTGGAGGGGCAAGGTGAGTTGAAAGAACTGTGGCTTCTCGTCCGAGCGCGGCGCGGCGGGGGGCTGTAGCGTTTGCGGTCATGCCGTTCAATCCGACAGGCGCGCGCCAAACACGAGGCGCGAGTTGAGCGGCTCCGCTTATCCAAAAGGAGACGCCATGAAACACGCGACCAGTCTATTGATCTTCTTTGCGGTAGTGACAGTGATTGGGATAGGTTTGTCAACTCCTGTTGCGGCACACGATTCCTTCCAAGCCGCCAGAACGCCAACCCCAACCGCCACCAAGACACCCGCCAAACAGCCGACTCTGCGACAATCTGCCAGTTCAGGCCCAGTACTTCGGAGTACTATCGTGATCACTCGCAGCGAGACAGGCACTCCCGGTTTTGCGATTGTTTCTGCGAACCTTCCACCGACCTCGTCAATCACCGCGACAATGCGAACGCTGAAACTACCCGGCGCTCCGTTATCCGCCCAAGCGACTTTTGCACCCTCGCGTAGGTCTCCGTCTGCGCCAGGCGACTTCGTGGACAACTGGGAACTCTTGGTGAATGACAACTTTGAAGGCACTTTTCCCAACACCTCTGCTTGTGTTCTCCGAGATTTCAGCAATGATGGATTCGAGCGGTACTGGGGACAGGATTCGCTCCGTGCCACGAGTGGAACGAAATCCATCTGGTCCGCGCGCGGTGGTGCGAATGGGGTAGACCCAGCGACGAACAATTATCCAAAGAATCTGGACAGCTGGTTGATTTGTGGACCGTACGACTTCACCAACGCCAAGCGGTTGATGGCACGTTATCAGCGTTGGCTAGACATTCCTGATCTCGACGGCGACTTTCAGTTTTTCGGTGCGTCTACCGATGGTACCTATTTCAATGGCGTGTTGTGGTATGGAGTCGGACAATACTGGGTTGAGCAAACCGTCTGGTTCGACCAATATGCAGGACAACCGCAAGTCTGGGTGGCGTTGGTCTTTCGTAGTGATAATGATGATGCGACAGGGAAAGGCGCGTGGATTGACGATTTGAAAGTATGGCGGTACAACAATCCCACCGTCACCTGTGGAAACCTTGATCCAGGGAACAAGGGTGTACACTTGTCAGCGTACGAGATGGCATTTGGGGCATGGTTTCCTACCATCCGGGCAGGCGATGTCCAAGTAGTGCAAGGACTAATGGCAGCCGACGCCAAGTGGGTACGATTGCCATTTCTCCAAAAGGATGGCTACGCGGTAGATGAGCAAGCATATGACCGAATGGTGGACACGCTTTGCAACGCGGGAATCAGTGTGCTGGGGATGATAAACCACGAGACGCTGACGCGACCTCTTTCAGAAGCGGACAACGACGCAACTGCCGCATCCTATCGGCAGGAATTTGCGAATCAAGCCGGATGGTTGGCAGGTTATTTCAACGGACGCGTCGGGTATTGGGAAGTGTGGAATGAGCCGCGATTTACAGCACCGCTGAATCCCTCACATTATGCAGCCTTGTTGACTCAAACATCCAACTCAATCAAATCAGCAATACCAGATGCGAAAGTACTTTTTGCTGGGTTGGAACATGCATGGAATGATTACGACACCAACTACTTTGCCCAGGTCTATGATAGACTCGACAACGAACAAGGACACGCTCGCCCATTCGACATCTTTGCCATTCATCCCTACCGTGATGCCAACTATAGCCAAGATCCGACAGTCTATATGCTTCATCCAGATCAAATGAGGCAAGATCTGGGAGATCGCACACTCATAGACAAGTTCGTTAGAAGGATGGAACAAAACGGTGATACAGGTAAGAAAGTCTGGATCACCGAGGTCGGGTGGAACAGCGCGCTAGGAGAACAGAATGCACCGACTCTCGTAGTGGACAAAACAACGCAGGCGTTTTATCTGCAAAAGGGGTTTGACATCCTTCTCAACCAAGCACGCTCAGTGGACAAAGTTTTTTGGTATAAATATCAGGATGAAATTACCCAAATGAGCGCGCCAAATTTCAACCGCTTGATGACAGGCGAGGATTGGAGAATTCGTCATCCTGTTGCCGATCCGTTCGACTACTCTGCCCCGAGCGTCGCTGTGCCGGGATTCTGGGGACTGTACACGCACATCAACAAACTCGACCCCAAACCGTCGCGATGCGCTTTCCAGTATTATCCACAACGTTGTCCTAACCTTCGCTGGAACATCTTCCTACCGGTGATTCTGCGTGGGCAATGACGAGAAAAGGAATCCTGATCATGTGTATTCGCAACCGTTTGATAATGTTATTGGCGATTCTGATTCTTTTGGTGCCGAGTTGCCAAAGCACGCTACGCCCACCAGAAATCGTGAGGACTGTCACGCCGCGCGTGCCCGTGGTAATAGGCAAAATCAAAGTGAAAACACCTAGCATTCCCGGTGGAGTAGCAGTGAACACGCGTACCGGTTACGTTTACATCGCGAACGCTCAAGAAATCGTTGTGCTAAATGGGGTTGATACAATAAAAGAGATACAAACCGGAGGGGGCGATGCAAAAAGCATAGCTGTAGATGAAGCCAAAGGGCTGGTCTATGTGGTGAACAGTGACAACGACAATGTGACTGTTATTCGAGATACCGAAGTTCTGGGAATTGTGCCGACCGTTGGGAAAAGTCCCAGAGGTGTGGCGGTGGAACCTCGCAGCGGGTTCGCTTATATCACCAGCGGCTATAAGGGTCGCCCCCTGAGAGATATTGAAGGAAATATCTTGGTTATAAGTGGTACACAAGTGATTGATAATATCAAGTTGGGACAAGTATTTGCTGAATCTGTTGTGGCAGATCCACTCGGTTTGGTTTATGTAGGTGCCAACAAAAAGGTACTTGTCTTCAAGGGCTTGCGCGAGATTGCACGCCATGAACTGGAAGTCGGTGTGGATTCGTTGGACGTTAATCCGCGCACAGGCGAGGTCTATGCGCTCACCCATCAAACTCTATATCGTTTCCAGGGTGGCAAGTTAATTGATTCGGTATTTCTGGTTGAAGACATGGGGAATGTCAGCCAAATCCGCGTGAATCCCACTTCTGGGGCGATCTATATTCCTCATACCGGATATGTGCTCGGTGAAGCGCGTCTTCTTGTAGTGCGAGAAATGAAAGTGATTGACGACATCAAGGTTGGTGCTCTGGCTACCTTGGGAATTGACGCACTCTACGGGAACGTATATGTCGGGAATCATACGGGGCGTGGGAAGGATGTTGGCACAGTGATGGTCGTTCACGACACAAAAGTATTGGCAACGTACAGAATGGAATGGTTTCCATATAGTATCGGGGTGAATCCTGCAAATGGGTGGGGCTATGTGTTTGATGGATCAACCATTACAGTATTGGGCTATCCGCAGAACAAATTGACTGTTCCTGCACAGACAGAGACCATTCCGGTTACTCCGAAAACTCCTCCCACACCGGCAGTGTATCCATAGAAAATGCACGAACCGCAAACACGCGCCCCACGACAACGGCGGGGCGGCTGGCAATTGGAAGGTACTTTCGATTCGTCCGCCGTTGCGTGGTGCTACAGCGTTTGCCGAAATCCACTTTCTATCCCAGACGTGTCCGCGAAGGGCAAGTCAAAAGTAGGCGATGGAGTATGCCAATGAGACTGATAACAGGCACGGAACATGTCTGTACCTTTCCACCGCCCCATGGTCATACAAAGTTTCTCGGCATCATCAAGGTAGAGGTGAGACAGCGACAGGCGGTCGGTCTATGCCCAATTGATTGGGCAGCACCAGAACTGGAGCACTTGTTAAAGGGAGAAGGATATCAATGGTTTGCGCGCCCACACCTTCTTTTTCAGTTCCCGAAACCGTATCCAGAGTGGCTTCTACATCGTTTCGGACAAGACCCTCTCCGCAAAGCAGGGGACAAAATCCATCCGCCAAATGCTCTACTGTACTGCGAGTATCACGGTGGAACTCAACAAGGGATTGCAGCGGGAGATTGGTGCGTACTCTGCGAGGCGATACGCAAGTGGGCTCTGGGAATTATTGAGTATTGGGTGCAACATTCACCCGATAAACGAGAGCGGGCACTTCAGGGCGCACGACACATGGAAGATGGTGAGATTATCAGCCCTGACGTGTTGGATTGGGGAGTTGCAATTGGTACACTAAGTCTGTTCTCCGACCAACAGTCGCGGAAGATTCTTCAGGAACAACTCAACGCTATGCCAACGGACGCTCTGGAACGCGTTGCAAACAGCAGTATGTTGCGTGGAAAGGGCTTTTGGAAGGGTAAGAAACTTGCTTAGGTCTGCTGATTAGAACGAACAGCAGACGGACTTCGGCAAACACACGCACGCCGACCACGCCACGTACGCGGAAAGAGGACAACGGACGAAAACGGATTGAACGGACAAACCCGCCCTCCAGCGTCCGCTTAATCCGCACTTGTCCGTTGTCACCCTTCGGGCGCGGTCGGTGCGCTATGGCGTTTGGCGATATTCCAAGCCGTAGCCGTCTCTCCGCCCGTGAACGTGAATTGACACCGACAGAATTGTGACTATAATTCTAGTCATAAGACACCGACCCATGTTTACCCTCAATTTCGCTCCTGAAACCATTGACCATCTTGGCGCTATCGAACGCAAATATCATCGTCTCATTGAGAAGACGATTGATGAGCAACTGCGCTACACACCCGAACAAGAAACGCGTAACCGCAAACCGCTTGAGCGTCCAACCTACTTTGGCGCAACGTGGGAATTGCGCTGCGGGGTTAACAATCGCTTCCGCGTATTCTACGAGGTGGACGCGACGGAGCAGATGGTACGGATATTGGCTATTGGCGAGAAAAAGGGGAATCGGTTATTCATCGGTGGAGAGGAGGTTCAAATATGAGAGTAGCATCCCTTGCAGATGTCAAGGCACGTCTCAGTGCGTACATCAAGGAGTTGCCAACGCGGGGGCCTGTTGTCATCACACGCAACGGAAAAACTGCAGCAATATTGCTTGCTCCAGAGGACGACGAAGACTTGGAGCGATTGCTTCTTGCGCGTTCACCGCACTTCCAAGCACTGCTGAATAAATCACGGCAGAGCATCAAGGCAGGCAAAGGACTGTCGCGCGATGAATTTTGGAAAGCAGTTAAACATCGTGACGCAACGCGAACCGCGAAACGATGAACGCCGCCAAACACGCGCTCCACGACAACGGCGGGGCGGCTTGTAAACGGTAGTCGCTTGCAATTCGTTCGCCGTTGCGTGGTGCTATGACGTTCTGCGTCATGCCATCGTATTTTGAAACCCTCGAATCACAAGGAGATGAGCAAAATGACCATTGCGAATATCACTATCCCATTAGATGCCCAAACTGCACAGATTTACACGCGTGCATCCTCCGAAGACAAAAGGAAATTGCGCGTGCTCTTAAGTTTGTGGTTGCGGGAATTTGCAATATCCCCACGACCACTCCAAGTAATAATGGATGAGATTAGTGAGAAGGCACAAGCGCGCGGTCTAACGCCCGAAATATTGGAGTCACTCCTCAATGCCAACTGACTTGCGCTTTGTCTTCGACACCAGTGCTATCGTCAGCGCGGTACTGTTAAAGCAGTCGGTAGTACGTCAGGCGTTCGACAAAGCCGTTGAACAAGGAAAGTTGCTGGTCTCGCAGGCAACGGTCGAAGAGGTCAACGAGGTCTTGCGGCGGAAGGGTTTTGACAAATACGTATTCGAAGAAGAGCGGATTGAATTCGTTACTGCTTTGGTGCGCGAGGCAATCCTGGTTGAGATTATCGAGAAAGTAAACGAGTGCCGCGACCCAAAAGACAACAAGTTCTTGGAGTTGGCAATGAGCGGTAAAGCCGCATGTATCGTCAGTGGTGATGATGATTTGCTCTCACTCCACCCATTTCGAGGAATACCTATTGTGACACCTCGCCAGTTCTTGGATGACGCGTGGAAAAAACCGACTGGCGGGACACAGAAATGAAACGCACGAGCAGAGAACACACGCGCCCCGACAACGGCACACGCGCGGCTTGAAGGCGCGCGACTAAAGACCAAGGTGGTTTCACTTTGGAGCGTGCCGTTGCGGGGCGCTCCAGCGTTCTCCACGCAATCAGATACCGCAGTTCAAGCGCTACCCCCGTCGGGTTTCCCCAAATCCGACGGGGGCTTTTTTTACCCCAAATTAAAATTTCGCTAAAGATTCGACAAACACTTGACAAACTATCGTTATTTTTGTATAATGTTTGTGTAATGAGTGTTGCGGCGGTCGGCGGTCATCCGTCATCGGTCGCACAGAA
>Ga0209227_1000581_pt1 | contig 31272 bp, 33 predicted proteins | sample YNPBryantNP2012_FD_185815 | JGI IMG/M metagenome (GOLD analysis project Ga0209227, IMG submission 185815) | Anoxygenic and chlorotrophic microbial mat microbial communities from Yellowstone National Park, USA - YNP Bryant NP 2012 (SPAdes)... ...
TATTGACAAATATTAAAATTTTTGTTAAAACTTAAATGTAATTTTATGATTCTCGGAATTGACATAGGATATTCAACAATTAAAGTTGCCGGAGTTAACAAAAAAGGCAAAAGTTATGAACTTTCAGAGTGGGATATTTTTGAAATTCCTGAAGGTGCTATAAGTTCAGAAGGTATTCTTGACAGTGAAGCATTTATAAAAGTCTTGACGAAAATACCTGCAAAATTCAATATTAAATATCCAAAAGTTGCTTTTTCAGTTTCTGGTCCAGCAAATACAGCAGTAAGAATTATTCAGGTTTCCTTTATGGATCAAGATGAGCTATACTTAAATCTTCCTTTAGAACTTGACAAATATATACCATTCAGCGTCAAGGAAGTATACTATGATTTTTACATACTTGAGCAATCAAAAAAAGAAAAAACCATGGAAGTACTTATTGCAGTTGCGAACAAGCACTTAGTTAATGATTTTGTGAATGCTTTTAATAAAGCTGAAATGTTACCTGTTGTTGTTGATATAGATAGTCTTTCTCTTTTTAATTCATTTGAAGTAAATTGCACAGATTCCTCAACCTCTGCGATTTTAAATATTAGCGAAAACATAATAAATTTTATCATTGCAAGAAAAAATAAACCTTTATATATAAGAGATATTGTCAGCACATCTAATATAAATATTGAAGAAGCTGATGAAGATACAGTTAGAAATTTTGCAGATGAAATATCAGCAGAGATTTATAGACAGATTGAGTATTTTAAAACTATAAAAACTGAAGAAAATGTTGATAAAATTTACCTGACAGGATTACCTATAACATCACCAGTTTTTATTTCATCAGTAGAGGAAAGATTAGGTCAGCATGTATCTATATTTGATCCCTTTAAATCTATAAAAATTAATAAAAAAATAGCTGATAAAATGCAAAAATATGCTCATATTTCGCCGGTATCTGTAGGTTTGTCTCTCAGGGGGACTGAGAAAATAAGATGATAAAGATAAATCTTTTGCCAAAAGAAGAAAGAAAGAAAAAAGTCAGTAAAAAGGTAGAACTTAAAATATCAAAAGAAATTTTAAAAAGACTTGTCCTTCCGATTGGCATTACTATAGTACTACTTGGAGCAATTTTTGCATATATGGAGCTAACGCAATCATCTCTTAAAAAAGATATTGAAAAACAGAAATTTACACTTTCTCAACTTCAGAAAAAGATTGAAGAAGTAAAAAAGTTTGAATCACTTAATAAAGATGTAGAAAATAAAATCAAAATAGTAGAAGATTTGAGGAAAATGCAGGCTACACCTGTCACAATATTAAACAATATTGTCAAAAAAATACCAGATGGAGTCTGGCTTTCTGGAATAACTTATGATGGTGCAATAACCATTGAAGGGTATGGTTTTTCTAATTTAAATGTGGTGACATTTGTTGAAAATCTTAAAGGTACGCCGGAATTTCAGGATGTGTCTCTTGTGGAATCTCAGCAAACTGAATATGACAAAGTGCCTGTATATAAATTTATAGTTAAATGTAACTTGAAAGGATAAAAAATGGATTGGGAAGGACTTCCAAAAAGCAATAAAGCTTTATTGATGATTATTCCACCTTTAATTTTATTGGCACTTTTTGCATCTTTTTATATTCTTCCAACCATAGAAAATATAAACAAACTAAAAAATGAAAGTAATATTTTGAAAGAAGATATAGACAGGGCTAATAAAATCGCAGCAAAATATGAAGAATTAAAGATTTTAAATGAACAACTTAATAAAAAAATGGAGTATATGTATACTCTTTTACCAAAGGAAACAGAGGTTTCAGATGTTTTAAAGAAAGTTTCCGAGATAGGTCTTCAGAAAGGCTTAATTATGACATTATGGAGACCAAAGGACAAAAAAGTTCATCCTTCAAATGAAATATATGAAATTCCTGTTGAAGTGGGTATGAAAGGCAAATATCATGTTTTTGGCACATTTTTTGCTGAAATTACAAAAATAGAAAGAATACTTGTTATAAATAAAATGGAGTTAAAAAAAGGAGATAAAGACCCGACAATGCTTACTGCAAATCTTGTTGCGGCAACATATTCAGTTTTACCTGAAGAAGAAAAGAAAAAACAGCAAGGTAAGAAAAAATAATGGACAAAACAAATAAAATTTTAATTATTGCAATAATAGTTTTGCTTTTAATAGGAGTGGGAACATACTTTCTTTTTATTAATAAGCAAAAACCTAAGGAAACTGCTATACCAATGCCTGCAAAAAAAGAGGCAATTAAAACCACTCCAGAAATTAAAGTACCATCCTATGTATATGATGTAGAAAGTTTAAGAGACCCTTTTTCACCTTTAATAATTAAAAGACAGGAAAAGAAAAAAGGAAGCACACCATTGGAAGGTTATGATATAGAAGAGTTAAAACTTACTGGTATTGTAAAAGATAAAAAAGGTATTATGATTGCCCTAATACAATCACCTGACGGAAAATTTTATACAGTGAGAGAAAACGACAAGATAGGATTAAGCGGAGGGAAAATAAAGAAGATATATTCTGATTCAATTGAAATTGAAGATTTTGAAAGAACATATACAGGGGCTTTTTCTAAAAAAGTTAAGTATTTGAAATTAAGAGCGGAGGAAGGTCAATGATAAATAGGAGACTTATTTTAATATTTTTTGTCTTATTTTTTGCTTCGCCTCTTTGGGCAGGAGAGATTAATTCAGTTGTATCTGAAGGGAATATATTGAAAATTCAGCTTACTGAAAAGTCTGAGTTCAAAAAAATACCTCAGGAAGACCCCTTCAAACTTAAGATAGAAATTCAGAATACAAAGCCCGGAATCCTTAACAAAAAAATGCTTTTTCATGAAGGTATAGTTAGTGAAGTATATGCACAGGAAGGAGATAAAGGAAGTATTATTGAAATTCTTCTCGCTGAACCATCGGAAACAGAGATTAAAGCAGAGGGAAATGTTCTTGTTTTTAGTTTTAATAAGGAAGCTAAAAAAGCCACCTCATCTCAAATACCTAAAATTATTGATTTAACAATGGAGAAAACAGATGAAGGATTTGAAATATCAATTCAGGGAGATATTGATTTACCTGAACCATCTGTTGTGAAAGATGATAAATATATTAATATAGAATTTTCAAAAGTAAAATTTGAAGCTGAGCCTTCAAAGGATATTCCTCTTTCTGTAAAAAGAGAGGGTGATGAAGTCATACTGAGCTTTTTCTTTGGTAAAGAATTTGATATAGAGCCGATTTATTTGGGAGATGAAGTGATTCTTAACATTAATAAAATCAAACCAAAGGAAATTAAGACCGCAGAAACTCCGAAAGAAACTGCAAAGACAATCCCTCAACAAAACTCAGTTACAGCAGAAAATAAAACTATATCTCTTGACCTTCAGGATGCAGATATTGTGGGAGTTTTCAGACTTCTTGGAGATGTATCAGGATATAACATGGTAATACACCCAGAGGTTAAAGGTAAAATTACACTCAAGCTTATAAATGTCCCCTGGACAAAGGCACTTGATATAATCTGCCAAACATTTCATCTTCAGAGAATAATTGAAGGGAATATTATAAGAGTTGCACCATTAAAAGTTTTTCAGGAAGAGAAAAAACTTCAAGCAGAAACAAAGGAGCTATTCAAAAAAGCTGAAGACACAGACACAAAAATATTTACTCTCCGTTATGCAACTCCTGATAAAGTAAAAGCTGCAATAGAAGGAGCTAAACTTTTAAGTCCCCAGGGCAATATTGTAATAGATGACAGAACAAGAGCGATAATTGTTAAAGATATACCATCAGCTCTCAATGATATTGGTTCTTTCATTGCCAATCTTGATAAACCAATAAAACAGATTCTTCTTGAAACAAGAATTGTTGAGATAAGCAGTTCTTTTGCAAAAAGTATTGGATTTGAATGGGGGATAAGCTGGTTTCCGCACAATACTCTAACAATCGGTGGTTCTCAAGGTGGAGGAACAACAACTGTACCAGGTGGAAAAACTCCGATTGCAATAAATCTTCCTGCTTCATCTGGTACATCAGGAGCAGGAACAACAGCATTTACCATTGGATATTTAAACCCTGCAGGAACATTTGCTCTTGATGTAAGAATCTCAGCATTGCAGGAAAGTGGAAAAGGAAAAATTATATCTAATCCTAAAATAATAACAATGGATAACCAGAAAGCAAAAATTGTTCAGGGCGAATCAATTCCCTATGGAGAAAAGGATGTTCAGAGTGGTCAGATATCAACAAAATTCAAAGATGTTGCAATCACTGTTGAGACAACACCTCATATGATTGATGAAAAATCCTTACAGCTTGATTTAAATGTTATCAAAGAAGACCTCGTAGAATTTGTTAATATAGGCGGAGTATACGCTCCAAGAACAACAAAACTTGAAGGCAATACAAAAGTATCTTTAAAAGATGGAGAAACCCTTGTAATTGGTGGAATTTACAAGAAAAAGGATACAACAAGAGATTCAAAAGTTCCTTTACTTGGAGATATACCTCTTGCGGGAGAACTATTTAAAAGCACGGGTAGAGATGAATCTCTTTATGAAGTAATGATTTTCATAACTCCGAGAATTTTAAGTTATGAGTAATGCGTATACTTCTCATTGAAGATGACAAGGTTCTTGGTGAAACCATTAAGGATTATGTTGCTAAAGAGGAAATAGAAACCATCTGGCTATGGGATGAAAGAGAACTGCCTAAGATAGTAAAAAATTTTGAGTTTGATGTAATTGTCGTTGACCTCATATTGAGATTCACAACCGGAGAAAAAATAATATATGCATTGAGAAAATCGGGAATTAATACACCCATTTTAGTTACTACAGCTAAAACCAGCTTAAAAGACAAAGAAACATGTTTTCTGAAAGGTGCTGATGATTATCTCACAAAGCCTTTTGAATTGAAAGAATTAGTACTCAGACTTAAAGCTTTGAGCAAAAGAAAGCATCTTCAAAGCATAATTGAAATCGGTGATTTAACTGTTAATCTTGATGCAAAAACAATTCATAGAGGTAGTAAAGAGCTTAAACTATCAAAAACTGCGTGGGAACTTTTTAGTCTTCTTTTAAAGAAAAGGGGAGAAGTGGTTGACACTGAGACAATATTGAACTATATCTGGCCTAATAAAGATGTAGGAGAAGAAATTGTCAGAGCCTACATAAAAGAATTGAGAAAAATATTACCGCCAGATAGCATTATTACTTACCCGGGAAGGGGATATAGACTGCTTTGAAATTTCAGATAAAGATAATTATTGCTTTTTCTGTTGTTTTGGCTTTAATTCTTTTTTATTTAAACACTGTGGTAATAAACTTTTTAGATGCTTTCAAAGAAGACTATATATTTCAATCTATTACTAAAAAAGAATTCATTGAGGAGAAATTTCAGGAATATGTAAAAGATGTTCTGCTATGGGAATTTTTGCTTGTTCTGAGTTTAATGCTGGTTTTATATAAAATAATTGACAGGATGCTTAAACAGGAGAAGGATTACAGGGATTTTTTAGAACTTATTATTTTAACTATCTCTCATAAATTCGGGAATTTTCTGGCAGCCCAGAAAGGTAATATAGAAATCCTTAAACTTGGCTACGATAGTAAAGCTCTTAATAGGCTGGAAATTAGTTACAACTATATTCAGGAAGACCTCCAAAAAATTTTAGAAACTATAAATCGTTTCAAGGAAATTCCTACTGCAAAAGAAAAAATAAATATTCGCGAACTGGTTGAAAAAAATCTCTCGCTCATTGAGCCTTCTTGCAAACTAATAATTAATTTAAAAGATGTATCAATCAATGCAAACAGACATATAGTTGAGAATATAATTTTTTCCCTAATAGAAAATGCTGTTAAGTATTCTAAGGAACGCATTCATATTAGGCTTTCTAAAAACTTTCTTGCGATTAGAAATGATATTGCTCAAAAAGAAAAAGGCTCTGGAGTAGGGTTAAAAATTACTGAAGCCCTTGCAAAAAAGGAAGGGTTTAAAATAAAATATCAAGCAAAAGGAGAAAGTTATATAGTATTATTAAAATTCACATAATTTTCACAACAGAGAAAAATTTTTTATTTATAATTTTATTGTAAAGATAAAAGAGTTGTTTTAAAAAACTTAAAAATTTTATAATTTGAAAAAAATGAGGAAGGGGGGTGAAAGAAGTTAAAAAAGGTGATAATTTCCTGATTTACAGGGAAGATTTTTAAAACAATAAAAAGGAGGTTTAATTATGAAAAGACTATTTTTAAGAGACCAGAAAGGATTCACACTTATTGAGTTACTCATTGTTATCGCAATTATAGCGATTCTTGCCTCTCTTGCAATTCCACAGTACCTTAAGTATCAGAGAAAAGCTAAAGTTTCCTCTTATGCAGAACCAATAGCAAGAGCCTGTATGATGGACCAGGCAGCCTATTGCGTTGAAAATCCTAATGGGACTGCGACTGCAGCAAGTTTGGGTAACTGCTCAGCGAGTACTGTATCAACAGCAGGCGGAACTGTTACTTTAACTTCAACTATAGCAGCCTGTACTGCTGATGGACAGCCTGGTAGCACTGCCCAAGCATCAGCCACACTATCTGGCGTTAGTGATTACACTGCTGTATGTAATTACTCAGCACAAAGCATAAGATGCACTATACAGGGATAATCTAATCTGAACCCCCCTTTGGGGGGGTTCTCTCATTTAAATGATATATATTTTTCTTTTATTTTTTTCTTTTCTTTATATAATTTCTTCATCAAAAGTTTTAAACTCTGGTGACGCAGGTGAGTTTGTAGTTTCTGCATCTACACTTGGAATAGCCCATCCTTCAGGTTATCCTCTATATCTTGAAATTTTAAAAATATTCAGCTTCCTTCCTTTTGGAAACATTTCATTTAGAATGGTTATTGTTTCTGTTATTTTTTCTATTTTTTCACTTTATTTGATTTATAGAATAGTACTCAAAATAACTAATGATAAATGGACATCAGTCTTTTCAGTTGTTCTTCTTGCTGTGTCTTATTCTTTCTGGGGACAATCTGTTGTAATAAAGTTTTATCCTTTGAATCTCTTTATTATAATTTTTATGCTTTATTTATGCATAAAAACTATTTTTGATGGATATGATAGAAGGTATCAGTTTTTACTAAGTTTCATGATAGGTTTAACTCTTGCAAATCACCATACTGGATTCATGATGCTTATTCCCTTTTTTGTTCTATTTCTTTATTACATTAAAAATTTTTTGAAAAATTTATTACCCAGTCTGTTTTTCTTCTGTTTAGGTTTTCTTGTAAATCTTCATATGTTTATAAGAGGACAAAAGGGGTTCGCTGTTAATTCTGTTAGTGATTTAAATAGTTTTTTATTTGTATTTTTAAGAAAATCTTTTGAAAGCGGCTCTTCAATAGAAATAGCTAAAAATATTACTTCAGGAATTGATGGTTACTTGTATGCTATAAAAAATGCTTTTATAGTGCTTCAGAATAACTTTCCTTTTTATATTATACCTTTATTTATCATAGGAATCTGGTATTCATTCAGGATTTCAAAAAAACTCGCCATTTTTCTAACCACATTTTTTTTAACTTATTCAGTTCTACTTGCAAAACTCGTATTTTCAGGCTCTATTATGAATATGGATGCATGGTATATGGGTGCTCATCAATACTTTCTTCCAATGCTTTCAGGATTTGCAATTTTGTCTGGTATTGGCTTTTTCTTTATTATAAAGCAGATAAAGAAAACCTCAATGGAATTATTAAAAATTGTGGTTCCTGTTGCGCTCATTTTAATGGTTTCTTTAAGTATTTTTGAAAGACTCATTGACCAGAACTTTAATGATAACTATATACCACACACAGTAACAAAAACAATATTAACATCCATGCCTGTTGGCAGTGTTTATCTTACATACGGAGACAATCATACTTTTCAGTCATGGTATTTCAAATATGTTGCAAAATACAGAGAAGATATATGCGGACAGGATTACTTTGACCCAGAAAGTAATAAACTACTATCCCGAGGCTGTCAACCTGAAAGCATCTATAAAAATAGCTATTTTTTTTCGGATTTCTTCAAAGGAGACTTTTCGTATATATCTAAACAACAAAGAATGTATAGTGTTATATCTATTAGTAAAAGGAATCCTCTTACACAGTCACTGAAAAATCAATATTGGGTATTTACTCATTTGCTTATTCCAGTTAATCTATATTTCCCTGAAAGCTATATTGAAAAAAAACATACTCACTGGCAGGAACTTCAGTATTTTACAATGCTTGACTGTGCAAGTTATAAGGCTGATGACCAGTTTACAAGGCTTTTATGTAATTACTCTTTACCCTTTTTTGCCTATTTAGCTAAAAGCATTGAGGTAAAAAATCCTTCTGGCACACTGGAATATGATACAAAAAAAGAGAATGAAAAATTCACAATAAAGGTGGGGTTAGAGAATAGAGAAATATTAGACCTTTACAGCAAAGTGCTTCAAAATAATAAACCTGAAAGATTTAAGTATTACACCTACACAAAAGAATACTTGGAGAAGCAAAAATGAGACGGCTTTTAATAGTCTTTTTAATAGTTTTCATTATTATAACTTCGCTGGGAGTTCTCTTAAAAAATCAAAGAGATTTATTTAGAGAGGCAGAACTGGTGCAGGCTATGGGTAGACCTTTGATGGCTGTTTCCCTTTATGAAAGAGTTATTCTAAACTATGTTCCTTTCAGCCCCTACAATAAAAAGGCAATTGAAAGAATGGAAAATCTGTGCAAAAACCTCAATGATAAGAAATATAAACTTTTCTGCGAGGAAACCCTCAGGTCTTCTCTTTACCAAACAAGAAGCTTTTATTTTCCCTACAATGAAAAAATAAAAGAAACAGAAAAAAGAATACTTCTTTTAAAAACAGAACTCTATATAGAGCATAATAACCCACCTGATAAAGATTATGAAAAAATTTATAAAGACTTAAAAACTATGATGGAATATGACTGGTATCCTTCAGTGTTCTGGAGCTTGATTGCTACAGTCTCGCTTATTCTATGGATTTTATGCATAACTTTTACCATATGGAAAGGATTTTCAAAACAAATAAATAAAAGAATTCTAATTTCAGGAACAGCGGGGTTTATTTTATTTTTTACTCTATGGCTTATAGGTCTCTATATAGCATAGATGATTTTTTAAAGAGGCTATTCATAAAGGCATTTCATAGGAAAAGTAAATTTTAACTCCCTTTTCCTGAGCATAGGCTCTTACAGGAGGTGATGTTTGATAGGTTACTGAAAGAAGAATTTTTTCTCCTTTAACGGATTTATCAATTTTTTTAACAAGTTCAAGGAATTCATCAATATCTTTTTTCTTTAGCTGAGTTTTGCAATCACCAATTATCCAGACTCTCTTGCTATCTTTTTGAGCTTCTCCCAAGATGTTTACTTCTTCATATTTCTTTGGAGCAATTTCAATAAAATCTCTTTTCAGAGAAATTGTTTGAACACCAAAATCTCTTTTCAGAAGCTCTGGAAGTCCCCTATATGCTCTATCTTCAAGTATGTAGCCTACTGTGTGAGAAAGCCCACCAAGTTGTTCTCTTGTTTTTTTATGCTCTCCTATTAGTATTCTAAGTTCCTCTTCTGTTCTCTTTTGAGCCTCTGCAAGTTCATTAAGTCTCTGTTCAGTTTTCTTCTGAGCCTCTGCAAGTTCCTGAACCGTTATCTCAAGCCTTGTTAGCCTTTCCTCTGCCTTCTTTTGTGCCTCTGCAAGTTCATTAAGTCTCTGCTCAGTCCTTTTCTGGGCTTCTGCAAGTTCCTGAACCGTTATCTCAAGCCTTGTTAGCCTTTCCTCTGCCTTCTTCTGTGCCTCGGCAAGCTCTGCTACTGTGACTTCAAGCTTTGTAAGTCGTCCCTCTGATTTCTTCTGAGCCTCGGCAAGCTCTGCTACAGCTATCTCAAGCTTTGTAAGTCGTCCCTCTGACTTCTTCTGAGCCTCTGCAAGTTCATTAAGTCTCTGCTCTGTCCTTTTCTGAGCTTCAATAAGCTCTTGAACTGTTACCTCAAGCCTTGTTAGCCGCTCTTCTGATTTCTTCTGAGCCTCGGCAAGCTCTGCTACAGCTATCTCAAGCTTTGTAAGTCGTCCCTCTGACTTCTTCTGAGCCTCTGCAAGTTCTGCTACCGCTGTCTCAAGCTTTGTAAGTCGTTGTTCGGCAGATTTATGAGCCAAAATGAGCTCATTTACTGCATCTTTTAGCTCTTTGAGTTCTTCTCTGGTTACAACAAGATGTTGGAACTCATCATGCAAGCTTCCTATTATAAAGGCTATTTTTCTGGCAGCTGAGTCAGAAATGTCCTCTTTTAGTTCTTCGTAAATTTTATAAGTATCAATCATAAAAAATTATAACATTTTTTGGGTTTATAAAAAAATATAACCACCTTACAACATTGCTTTTTCCTTGAAATTGCCGATAGAAATCTCTTTTCGGGTGATTTTGTCTTTCTGAGCTCTGAGCCGAAGGCGAAGAATCCTCACAGGAGACCCTTAGGCTTCGCCTCAGGGTGACAAAAAGAGGGCATTCCTTCGTTTCGGCTCAGGGTCAGAGTGACAAAAAAGGGTCATTCTGAGCCTTCTTTTTTCAGCCATTCTGAACTTCTTATTTTGTCATCCTGAACTTCTTATTTTGTCATTCTGAACTTCTTATTTTGTCATTCTGAACTTCTTATTTTGTCATTCTGAGCGATAGCGAAGAATCTCCACCTTTTGTCATTCCTTCGCTTCCCCTTCACAGACCCTTCGCATAAGCTCAGGGCTTTGGCTCAGGGCTTTGGCTCAGGGCTTCGGCTCAGGGCTTCGGCTCAGGACAGCGCTTCTGGACATTAAGCCCCTCAGAATGTCAGGATTAGCGAAAAAACCTCCTTTTTCTAATGGCAATTTCTGGTTTTCCCTAATTCTTTGACACAAGAAGAAAAGTATGCTAAACTTCTCTTCTAAGAATAAAAATTTTTGATATAATCACTAGAGAAAACTCTATAATATAGGAAGCAGATTTATGAAAAAGGATAACTTTATTAAAGCAGACATAGAGAGCTACAAAGAGGCATCCTTAAAATGCAGACCAGAATATATAAAATATCTCTTTGTATGTGAATCTCCACCGGCATACAAGAATAAAGATGACATGTCCTATTTTTACTTTGAAAACAACCGAAGTTCAGAAATTCTTTTCAGTACAATAATCAAAGCAATCTATGATATTGACTACAAGAAAAAAACTCATAACAAAGCAGAGTTACTTGAAAGTTTTAAAAGGGATGGATTCTTTCTCATGGATGCTGTGTTCTATCCTATAAACAAGGATTTGGAGGGTAAAAAACTTCTGAAAAAATTAGAAAGCAGGAAATTTATAATAATATGCCTGATTTTATTGGTGAACTTAAAAAATGGTGGATGAAAAATTAATTGATAAAAATACAAAACTTATACTTATCAAAAAAACCGTTTATGATTGCCTTTATGAGGAGCTATTAAAAAGAGGATTTAATGTGGCAAACACTAAACCAATTAATTTCCCCGCCTATTACAACGACAGATGTGTTTTAGATGATTTAAGGGATATAATTGACAATCAATTTAAAAGTTGATATAGTAAGATAAGAAATATTTCTGGGGGTTAAAAATGAAAACCTTAGAATATAGAGTTGAATCCCTTGAAAGTCTTCTTGGCCAGTTTATCGTCAACAATGATATTGCGCTAAGAAGGCTTGAAAACAAAATAGATAGATACATTGAAGAAGCTGAAAAAGACAGAAAAGCAGCTGAAGAAAGACTACAAAAACATATTGAAGAAGCTGAAAAAGATAGAAAAGCAGCTGAAGAAAGACTACAAAAACATATTGAAGAAGCTCAAAGAGATAGAAAAGCAGCTGAAGAAAGACTACAAAAACATATTGAAGAAGCTCAAAGAGATAGAAAAGCAGCTGAAGAAAGACTACAAAAACATATTGAAGAAGCTCAAAGAGACAGAAAAGCATTTCAGGAAGAAATGAAAGCTTTTAAAGATGAGATGAAAGCTTTTAAAGAAGAAATGAAAGCTTTTAAGGATGAAATGCTGGAATTCAAAAGAAGGCAGGAAGAAGAAAACATCAGAAAAAACAAAGAATGGAGCGCTTTGGCAAAGAAAATGGGAACCATTGTTGAAGACCTTATAGCTCCTGCTTTAAGACCCACTCTAAGCAAATACTTCAACTGTGAAGTTTTAATGGAGGGGCAGAGAATTTTCAGAAGAAAAAATGGTGAAGATTACGAAATAGATGCCATTGCAGGGTGCGAGGATAAAATTTTCATGATAGAGGCTCGTTCAACTCCAAAAGTTGAAGATGTAAAGGAAATAAAGAAGAAAAGCGAAAGATTTTTTGAATTTTTCCCCGAACACAAAGGCAAGGAGTTAATAGTAATCTTTGGTAGTATCACCTTTCCAGAAAATGTGATAAAGTATGCGAGCAAACAAGGTATTTATGTACTTGCATGGAGAGAGTGGCAGTATATGGACATTCTTAATTTTGAAGAAGTAAAAAGGTCATAATGATATACTCCGTAACCCTTTCAGTTTTTTATTAACTTGCGTATACTGCTTCTATGCGGGAATGAGTGTTTTCTGGTCCTGTTGCTTCTGAGATTATGGTGTAAATAAAACCTGGAGCACGCTTAGAAGTTGCCACGCTAGTTTTTTCGTATCCTGGTGGAGTTTTATAGGCACTGAGACATACTGTTATATAGTTTGTAAAAAGTTTGTCATTTCCGTAAAGCTTAAATTTAATCTCAATAGGCGGTTTACATTCTCCAACTCCTATATCATTAAAAGAACCTGACTGTATCATTATTACAGCCTGATGAGCTCCTCCTGCTGCAGCATCTCTTACTGAAGCATATGTTTTTATTGTTTGGGAAGAACCTAAAAGCTTGGTTAAAGCAAAATAAAGCCCTGCAAGAGCCAACAATGCAAAAAGAGCAATAAGTATTGCAGAAAAAAGCGAAATTCCTTTATTGTTTATTGATAATTTCTTAATGGAATATCCTGCTCTATTACTTTCCATCTATACCACCTCCCTGTATTATTCCACCATGTGCTGTTTATTGTAGGACCTCCTCCACAGTCTGTGCTAAATTGTGGCTGAGTTGTTGCTGTATTCTGTCTTGCTCCAATTTGCATAATCAGACAGATACGGAAAAGTTTAAGATTCCAATTCTGAATATCTGAAGAAGAAACAGTATCCTGATAAACAATTGTTCCTCCACTCTGTATTCCTGCCCTGACCTTAAAACCACTTGGAAAAACGCAGGAAATAACTGGTTGATTTGCCTGATAGCCAGAATACCCTGAAGTTCCAAGTGTTTTAACAAGATTGTATGTTCCTGATGCACATTCTTTTGGTAAATTTGTCTGCGTAAGTGAATATGTAGTGATAAAAGATTGGGGATATTGATAATTGTGGTTATCATCAGCAAAAAATATAATTGTGTTGGCAAAAACAGATTCGCAAGTGTTTCCACCATACCCACAATTACACAGACCTTGCTGACATAAGTTTGAATCTTCTATTTTCTTTTTTGTAAGAGGGTTAAGTATAACATACCAGTAATTTGAGTTTAATTGACAGTTATTTCCCATGTAATTTAGAACATTTTTATCGTTAAACTGTGTTATCATTTTACTTGAATTATCCACAACTGCCCAGCATCCTGATAATGCTTCCTCTCTTGTAGCTAAAGAGGGAAACTGTAATGTTTCTGTTGACAGAGATGTCAATGTAAGATTATCAACATCAACTCCAAATCCTGCTGATTCAATATCTTTTAAAAGTTGATTTATAAGCACATTTACATCAGATTCCTGCTTTGCAACTAAATGTCTTTGCGCATTTTCTTTTGCAATGAACCGATAGGCAGTTAGTATTCCACCTGCTAAGATTCCCATTATAGCAATTACAATCAGGATTTCAACAATTGAGTAACCTTTTTTCATTTGTTCTCCTTAATTACCAGAGTTGTCATTGTTTTAAGTTCATTGGTAAAAGGCTCAAAATACCACACCATCACTGATGCTGCCTTACCTGTGTCTCCTCCATAATTTGCTACATTAACTGCTACATAAATTTTTCTGCCTGAATATCCCTGATATGTGCATACTGGAAGTGTTGCTGGGCAGTTGTCACCTCTACAGCTACATGTTGCATTAACTTCATCTGCTGATGGATAAAGCCTTAGATTAGAAGAAAGTCCATCAATTGGATTTGAAAGTGTTGGTGAGCCAATGTTGTAAAAATCTGTTTCTGTTTCAAAAAAACTGCATGATGTAGAACTACATGTAACATTATTCCATGAAGAATTATTTGCATAAAGTATTGATTGAACCCCACTTCCATCCATTTCATAGGGAAGGCTTTCAATGTAAGAAGAAAACTGTCTTGCAATGTCTGAAGCTTTATCTTTCATTTTTGCCCTTGTAGTGAATTTTTCATATTCAAGAATTCCTTTAAGCAATCCGAGCATAACAATTATAACAATAATCATTGCAATCAAAAGCTCAATTAGTGTAAAACCTTTGTTGTTTGCTTCGGTCATTCGTTTGGACATGTATCTGCCTCTATTTTTATTCTTCCATATCTGGAAATACATATCAGCTTTTTGTGCCTTAAATTGTTGGAAAGAGTAATACTTATTAGCCCAAGTCCACAGCTGGTATTTCTTGGATAACCCTTTCTGTCAAAGACTATTGTTTGTGTTGTTGAACTTGTTATTCCGCTTTCAAAGTTATATACTTTTGGATTTCCATTTTCATCTTTTATTTCTTCTCCTGTGCTATAATTGCAATCTCCATCAAGGTCTTTGAATAGAGTATAATTACTCACGGTAATCACTATTCCATGTGGCTCCTTTGAAATTGATTGTGACTTTATCCAGTTTATTTCATCCATGAGCATGTTTGCCTGACGCATTAATTCCCTGTCTGCTTTATACTTTGTATACTGAGATATACCAACAGCCATAAGGATTGAAATTATAGCAATAACTATCAAAAGCTCTATTATGCTAAAACCTGCTATTTTTCTATCCATGAAATAAACCTGCTTCCATATCCTGGGGATACCTGCTGTTCAACCCTATGCACATGACCCGTTGATAACTGTATAAACTTTGTATATTCTCTTGAACTTATTCCCTGAGTAATCTGGAATGGATTTCCAAAAGGAGGAGCACCACTTCCAAGAGAAATCTTTGAATAAACAGTTATAGTCCCCTGAGTTCCACTTGTTGCTAATCTTGAAAGCACAATAGGTCTTGGATTTGGAGCGCCTGTTTTGTAGTATAAGGCAAGCAAATTAGTACTTCCTCCATAGGCACATATATCTGCTGGAGGAACAAAACTTAAAGCATCAACATTCCCTCCGAATACAATTGGCTGACTTATGATTGATTCTCCAGTAAGCTGGTAATACCATCCATTTGTAGGCTCAGGTACCGAAGTTCCATTTGTTGTATCATAAACAACATCCACTTTGCAGCATGGTTGGTGGTCAGGGTCAGTAGGATTAGGACACATTTTTTTATCCGCTGGGGCATTTGGGGGGTCGCAAACACACATTTTTTTAAACTCTGTAACTGTTGCTGTTACAGTAGTATTGGTTCTATCTGTAAGGTCATTTTTTGAATAAGTATTTGAACATGAACCATTCCAGCACGGGTCTTTAAATCCTATAAGATAATTATTATAAGAAATGGTTTTGTCTGCCTGTGTAAGGTATCTTCCTGTCCCGAAAAACACCCATAGCCTGCCAAATTCATCTAATGTAAAGTTTGGTGCAGCAAAAACAGGGCTTGAAACTGAAACAGCTTTTATAATGTCGTTTTGAGTTAAAGAACCTACAGATTTGTATCCGCTACCACTTTTAAGAGTAATCCTGTAAAAATCTCCAGAATTTGTGGTATATATGCCAAAATAAATCGCATCGTCAGAGTAGTCAAGATCAACATCAACTGGCATCATATCGCCAACTGCTGCAATTACATCACTGTTTTGTTCTTTTATTGTTAAGGTGTTAACAATGTCCCCATTTGAAAGGTTGAAAAAGTATATTTTTGCTGTGCTAAACTGAGTTCCATCAGGGTCCTTTGGTCCGCTTCCAATTACTACATACCAATTGCTTCCAATTTTTGTTACAGCAGGGAATGAAAGTGTAAGGGTCTGGTCTGGAAGAGCCTTTTCCCATTGAAGAGAAGGATTTAAAGGGTCTGTTATATCAAGCACAAAAACACTTGATGAATATGAACCAAGAGCCTTTCCGCCAAATCCCATTGAGCCAACAAGAAGTGTTTTCCATTCTTCTTTATTTTCTTTATTTATTACCTTTGCATCAACAACAAATGTTCTGTAGTCAACTGTTGGGACATGGCAGTAATCTGATTTTCCATACCATATTAAATATGGAATTGCATTCTTTGGTATAAATGCCCATTCTTCCTTTCCGATTAAGTCAGTTCTTGTATCATTTGGAGCATTCTGAAGTTTTGAAGGCTGGTTTGAGTCTTCCTGATTTATAATTGTTCCGCTTCTGAATGCATGCAACATTCCATCATTTGCTCCAACAAATACTAATGTTGGACGAATTTTATAATCGCTTTTTCTTATAAAGTTGTTAAGGTAGTCGGTGTCACCATATTTTATATGATATATATTTACAGGCTGGTCAGAAACAACTGAAGGAGTTGAATGTATGATATCTCCGAGCTTCCATGTTTTTTTATCATTTATACTGCAAAAAGAATTTATATTTAGTTCTCTTGGTCTTTTAACATAGTCAAGGTTTTTACATGTTGAATCATTTGATAAATCCTCACCACTGAGATACCTTATTATACAGCTTGCTTTTGTTGAATCAATGTTTGAGTCAATATTTTTCCACATGTCAGCAAGATATGAAGCTTCAGAAGTTTTGAAATCAGCTAAAACCCCATTTTTATTGTATTTTATAGTTCTTGAATTTGCATCTACTTTTGCAAGCCAACATCCGCTGTTAAAAACTGGTATAATTTGATTCAAATCTTTGAAATTGTCAAGCGTACAAGCATTACTACCACTGTCTGTATCACCTTTTAGAACTGCTATTTTTGTTTCATTATCACTTGTTACAAATTGAATAATCTTGTCCCATGTACTTTCTGCCATATCAAGAATTTTATTTGCCACTGTATCTTCTCTAAGATTTTGTTTTAAATCCACCCAGATACTCCGCAGGAAACCAATCCAGCTAATCTCTGTTCCTGTTTCAGTTAGATACTTTGGATAATAGTAAGGTTGAATGACAAGGCTTGATATTCCAGTCCTTGATGCAAGTGTTGCAACAGCAGCACCTGAGGAAGCCCTGCTAAGAATTGAACTCATTGCATTGCTTAAAGCATTTTTTATCTGGTCAGCATCAGAAGCTGATGTAAAAGTATCAGGTACTCCATCTCCATTCTTGTCCCAATCAGTAGAAGAAGCAGGAAGATTGGTACAGGGACTTCCCTTACCACAATTAGAATTTGAACAACAGTCATCAATTGGTCCGCAGGTTGTCTTAGGATAATCACTCAAGCTGTCGGGCCAGTTTTTACTTCTGTCAAAGGAACCATAAATTGTAACATGTTTGAAAGACCTCTCCCCAGTTCCACCAAGCCAAAGACCTATGCCATAAAGAGAGTCAACATAAAAGGTGCTCTGTCTACTGTCAACGGGATTGGTAAAGCCAGTTTTATGGAGTTTATAGGCAGGAACAACCGGGTCAGCAGAAGCATTTTCATAACCTATATCAATACTACAAGCCCGACCAACAGGAGACCCTCCTCTGTTCCACTGTCCATCTGTAAGAAGAATTATGAAATTTTTGGCGCAAGGAACAGGTTTTATTTCATTTCCCTGACAGTTACCATCATTGTTATCATCAAAGCATTGATACAATGGGTTTTTCCAGTTGTCAGAACCAGAAGAAGGAGTAAATCCTCCGTATTGAGAACTTTGCTGTTTGAAATAGTTATAGGCATCCCAGAGTGCAGGTGCAATAGGAGTAGAACCTGATGGAGATTCATAATTGACTAAAGTAATTGTATTTTTATAGGGATTTATTCCATCAAAATTAGCAGAATCTATAAAATCTCCTATATAAGCTTTATTATATCTTACACCATCATCAGAAAAGAACATAACACCGAATCTTGGCTTTAAAGGATAATTCTTAACCTGAAACAACAATCCTCCATCCGTACCTGTGATTCTACTTAAAGGAACTTTCACCGTCTGCCCTGACTCAGAATAAAGTATACATGCGTTGCTATCACATGAAATTTGGCTACTTGAAATTTCAGGGTCACATTTTTGGATTTGATTGTCATCACAACTCTGAGGTTTTCCACCTGTCAATGCCCATCTTAAAAGGTCAACCCTTCTCATATAAATAAAATTTAAACACGCACCTGTGTATTTTTTAGAAGTATTAATATCTGCGGGTCTTTTTGGACATGTTTTAGCAGTTCCTGTTGTTTCCTCCCAGCAAGATCCACTGTAACTACCTACGCTACAGGATGACTTATATCTATACACTTTATTGGGGATAAAATATCCTTCCTCTGTCCCATTAAAAGTCCAGCCACAGCCAGAAGAATTGTCACAGCATCTGCTTTTAGAACTTGTTGGATTATAGGCACACCAGGACATTGAACCACTTACATCTATAACTAAAAGAACATTCGGAGAAGCAACTTCTCCTACTCCGGGTGGAACATGACAGTATGAACCCATATCAACTGATTCTACAGTTGGATTATCTTTGATTAGAAAACAAACAAGAAATAAAAAAATAAAGAAAAAAAGCTTTTTCATATTAACCTCACTTTAAAAGTGGAGTTGTTATCCTGTATGTTTTATGTTTATCACAATGGTCTGAATCAATTCCAAAATCGATAACTTTATTGATGAGTAAATCCTTTGGAAGTCCTTTTTCAGTTAAAAATTCCCTTACTCCTTTACATGATGAACTTAAAACTTCCATTTTTATCTTACCTGTATCAGGTTCATATTGTATGACTTTCCCAGTAAGAAACAATTCATCAACAGAGAAGGCTATAGCAGGTATTAAAAATAAGACAACTAAAATTAAGCTCTTTTTCATTCCACATCCTCCCTTTTTATGTAATTACATTATACCACCTAAAATCTTGAAAATCGTGAAAGTTGTGTGAGAGAAGTTGGGCTAAAGGCTGAAGATAGGCTGAAGGCTTAAGATAGGCTGAAGGCTGAAGGCTTAAGGCTGAAGGGCACCCCAAAAAGTCTGGGACTTTTTGGGGACCCCAAGGCTGAAGATAGGCTGAAAAAAAATTGACATAGCATATTTTGAAAGCATATAATTAATGCATATAAAGGAGGTGACTTTTATGCGTACTACATTAAATTTGCCCGATGAGCTTATTAATGAAGTTATGAAAATTACAGGGGAAAAAACTAAAACAAAAGCTCTGATAAAGGTTCTTGAGGAATACATAAGACAAATGAAAATAAAAAAACTTATGGAACTCAGCGGTAAAATTGAAATTGTTGATGTAACCCAAGAGCTTGAAGATATGGAACTAAAGGTTAAAGCTACCTGATGGTTTTGAAAAATAGGGCTAAAATTGCTACAAGCACTCCAATCTGACCAGCCCAGAAAATGAACATCCATTTAATAAGCTCTGTTTTTGTTTTCTCTATCTTTGATTCAAGTTCTGATTTAAATCTCTCTATTTTAACTTCAAGCCTCGCTATTTCATTTTTTGTTGAAGTTTTAAGTTCTTCATTATCTTGTTTGGTTGCAGACCTTAACTCAGCTATCTCTTGCTTGGTTATAGACCTTAATTCAGCAATATCTTGTTTCGTTGCAGACCTTAACTCAGCTATATCCTGCTTGGTTATACTCTTCAATTCCTCTATATCTTGTTTGGTTGCATGATGAATTTTCTCTATCTTTACTTCAAGTTCAGCAATGTCCTGTTTTGTTATGGTTTTTAATTCCTCTATGTCCTGTTTCGTTGCAGTTTTCAATTCTTCTATATCCTGCTTAGTTGCAGACCTTAATTCAGCTATATCCTGCTTTGTGGCAGACTTTAATTCAGCTATGTCCTGTTTGGTGGCAGACTTTAATTCAGCTATATCCTGCTTGGTGGCAAGAATATCCTTTTTTCTTTCAAATTCTTTCTCTACTCTTAAATCAATGAATTCAAGGAGAGTTTTTGCAGAACTCTCTCCAATTTTCTCTTTCAAAGCTTCATAAATTTCTATCTCAGTTACTGGCATAACTAATTATAACATAAAATTAAATATGGATATTAAACTTGAAATTGCCGATAGAAAATTATGTTTTGGACTATTTTGTCATTCCTTCGCAGACCCTTCGCTGACCCTTCACTGACCCTTCGCATAAGCTCATGGCTTCGGCTCAGGACATCATCGTCTGACCCCCTTTTTGTCATTCTGAGCACTTTATTCTGTCATTCTGACCCTGAGCTTAAGCGAAGGGGAAGAATCCCCTCATGAGACCCTTCGGCTTTGCCTCAGGGTGACAGAAAAGGAGTCATTCTGAACGGAGCACAAGCGGAGTGAAGAATCTCATCCTTTTCCGAGTAAGCGACCGAAGAATCCCCTCATGAGACCCTTCGGCTACGCCTCAGGGTGACAAGTAAAAAAAGGGTGACAGGTAAAAAAAGATCATAAAAAGGGGCATTCCCTCGCTTCGCTCATCACAATGTCTGACCCCCTTTTTGTCATTCTGAGCACTTTATTCTGTCATTCTGAGCGATAGCGAAGAATCCCCTCAGGAGACCCTTCGGGCTAAAGCCCTCAGGGTGACAAATGAGAAATAAGGGTGACAAGAAAATAAGGTGACACAGTAAGAGGTGGTCATTCTGGGTTTTTTATTCTGTCATTCTGAGCGTCAGCGAAGAATCGCATTTTTTTTTCTATAATCGGAATGAGTTCCTTCGCTTTGCTCAGGACGACGCCTCGGGGGATTTACCCCCTCGGAATGACAAAAAAAAGAGGAGTCGGTTGACCCTTCACATAAGCTCAGGGCTACAGCTCAGGGCAGTGCTTCGGGGCATTAAGCCCCTCAGAATGACGTGATGAGAGAAAAACCTCCTTTTTCTATCGGCAAATTTAGGTTAAAAATCGGTATCTTTTCAATAATAAGATTGTTAATGCTTTCTGTTTGTTTTTCAAGTATTTTCATTAAAATTTTTGCCTCTGGAATTTTGAACTTCCTGCAAAAAAGCACAAGATTTTTCATTTCTTTTAATAAGACTTTTTCCTTATATTTTACTTCTATTGGAATAATACGCTCCTTTTCAACATTAACAAAGTCTACTTCATGCCCATAAGGGTCTCTCCAGAAAAATTTGTAATTTTTCATTGAAGAGACAAAATTTTCAACAAGTTTCCCAACTTCAATGAAGTCAACCATAGCCCAACTAAAAGATGGCGTAGCCAAATAAAATCTTTTAAGTTTTTTCTCTGAAGTGACTAAATTGCGTGAAAAGTTGTATAACTTTTTAATCAAGAATGCTTCTTCCAGATAGTAAAAATAATTAGAAAGGGTTTTATTTGAAACACCTATTTCTCTTGAAAAATTTTGATAGTCAATGAAAAGCCCTGGCTGTTGTGCTATTATTTTTAAAATTTTAAAAATAATCTCAGGAGCTTCTATAAAAAAAATCTGAGGAATATCTTCAAAAACTATTTTTTTTATAATTGATAGAAAATATTCTTTCCGTTCCTCTTTATTCATTTCTATACTTTCAATAAACTGGCTTGTCAAAAATATCTCAAACTCCATCTCTATCTCTTTGCTGTAAAGCAAAGGTTTATCAAGAATTTCAGCTTTATCTTTAAAATACAAATACTCTTTAAAATCAAGGGGCAGAATATTGAAACTTAAAGTTCTGCCTGCTAAACTTTCCTGTGTCTTCTTCTTTATAAAAAAGGAAGACGAACCAGAAAGAAAAAATTTTAAATTGGGATAAAGGTCATAGTAAATTTTTATCTGATTTTGAAAATCAGGTAACTTCTGTATTTCATCCAAAAATATGTAAAGTTTGTCTGTTTTAAAGTCTTTTTCTGTTTGTTTTGAAAAAATTTTAATCAGGTCTTCTATTTTTATTCTCTCTTCATCAAAGGTGAAATATAGTATAGAAAAAGGCTCAATTCCGCTTTCAAGAAGGTAATTTATTAATTGAAAAAGTAATGTGGTTTTACCTGTCCTTCTAAGCCCTACAATTTCAACAATCTGTCTTTTATTAATCGTCTCAATAAGACTGAAGAAGATATTTCTCTTTTTTGCAAAGGGATATCTGAATCCTTTTTCCCAATGTCTGTTATATTTTAGCAAACTTATTTCCATTAAAATTAAATTTTTTTAGAAGTATACTTCCAGTATTTTATAAATTTTAGAATTTCAAAGTCAATAAGAAATGCTCACCTTTTGCCCGATATTTAAGAGTATATCCAGATTTTTTTGCAAGATATTCTACAATTTGTAATCCCACTCCCGAGCCTTTGCCTAATTCTGCAAAATCATTTCTTACTGCTATGCCTTTATGACAGAGCTTTATGTGAATTTTATTCTTAGAATATTTGAACGCATTATCAAAAATTAAAAATAATATTGTTTCAATTGCAACTCTTTCTAAATTTACAAAAATATCTTGCAGGCTCAACTTAAGTATATGTTTTGGTTCAAACTGTTTTAATATTTCTAAAACAATGTCTTTTAAATTAACTGATTGCTTTTTTGATTTATAAGACGGAAGTTTTTTTACTGTTTGAATTGTTTTTGTAATTTCTTCATTCAAAATGTTACAACTATTCTGAATCCTCTCTATTACCCTGTTTTCAGGCTTTATTTTCAATATTTCAAGGTTTGTTTCCATTACTGAAAGAAAATTACCAATTTTATGGGAGATGACAAAAATAAGTAGTTTTAAGAATTCTTCATATTCAATTTCTTTTTTACTTAAAATTGATAAAATTCGATAGAAAAGAAACATTAAAACCAAAACAAGTAAAGACTCCCATAGGAGAACCGTTTTTGAATATTTTTTAAATCTCTCATCAAGATAATTCTGGTCAATAATTAGCTCGTCACCATATCTTTTTATATGAAGTGGAAGTGGATAGTTTTTATCTTTTTCAAAAATTTTCTGATACAGCGAAAGAGTCTCTTCAAAGTGTCTCTGTTGTTCTTCTTTGAAAAAATAAAGGGTAACAAAGTTTATAACTGAAAAAATAAGAACAATAATCAGAGCAAAAATTATGAATAATTTTGTCTGAAAGCTCAATTTAGTTTATATCCTCTCCCTTTGTAGTTTTCTATTGCTCCTTCTGGAAGTATCTTTCTTAATTCTTTTATGTATGTCCTTATAACTTCATCACCTACTGCCTTACCTCCCCAAACATAGTTAAGTATTGTTTCATTATCAACAATCTCTCCTCTTCTTTTGACAAGAAGCGTGAGCAAATCCCATGATGTCTTTGAAAGTTTTATTTCTCTTTTTTTTCTTAAAATGACCTTTGAATCTATATTTATAATTGTATCGCCTATACTAATAATACTGTCTATCTGTTTTCTTTTGCTTAAAGCATTAAGCCTAAGAAGAAGTTCCTTAGATTCAAAGGGTTTGGTCAGATAATCATCAGCACCTCTCTGGAAGCATTCTTCTTTATTAAAAATTTCATTTTTAGCTGTAAGAATCAAAATCGGTGTTTTTAACCCTTTGTTTCGTATATATGTGATGAGATCTTCTCCACAAGAAAAGTTTAATATAAGGTCAAGAACTATAACATCAAATTCATAAACCTCCAAAACATTTGGAAGTTTCCTTTCATCTTGAAGCCAGAGTATATCTATATTCTTAAGCTTAAGGTACTCTTCAAGGCTTTCACCGAGTGCTTTGTCATCCTCTACCAAAAGAACTTTCATCAATTGAATATTACAATAAAATCTCTGGTTTTTCAAGGTAATTAGCCTCAAAATTTTATAAAGAAATGTAGTAAATTTCCTAAAATTGCCACAAGAAAAATGAGGTTTTTCTCTCATCCCGTCATTTTGAGGGGCTAAACGCTCAGAAGCGTTGTCCTGATCCGAAGCGAAGGGTCTGAGAAGGGGAAGGATCTTCTTTTTTGTCATTCCGAGGGGGTAAATCCCCCGAGGCGTCGTCCTGAGCAAAGCGAAGGAACTCATTCCGATTATAGAAAAAAGGATGAGATCCTTCGCTATCGCTCAGAATGACAGAATAAAAAACCCAGAATGACCACCTCTTACTGTGTCACCTTATTTTCTTGTCACCCTTATTTCTCATTTGTCACCCTGAGGGCTTTAGCCCGAAGGGTCTACTGAGGGGATTCTTCGCCTTCGGCTCAGAATGACAAAAGGGGGTCAGACATTGTAATGAGCGAAGCGAGGGAATGCCCCTTTTTGTCACCCTGAGGCGTAGCCGAAGGGTCTCCTGTGGAGATTCTTCCCCTTCGCTTAAGCTCAGGGTCAGAATGACAGAAAAGAAGCGAAGGGTCAGAATAAAAAAAAAGAGCATACGTGTCCTGAGCCAAAGCCCTGAGCCAAAGCCCTGAGCCAAAGCCCTGAGCTTATGCGAAGGGTCAGCGAAGGGTCAGTGAAGGGTCAGCGATGGGTCAGCGATGGGAAGCGAAGGGATGACAAAATCACACGAAAAGAGAGCTCTATCAGCAATTTTAGGAAAATTTTGTTTAAATGGAATTTTTTGTTATAATATTTAACTATGTTTATAGGAACGCCACTTATTTCAGAAGAAAAAATTCAGACTATGGTAAAAAAGATTGCTCACAGAATATCTAAAGACTATTCTAATAGAGATTTGCTTGTTATAGGTATTCTTAAGGGTTCATTCATGTTTTTTTCTGACTTGATAAGATATATAAATGTTCCTTTGAAAGTGGATTTTCTTATTGCCTCAAGCTATATAAAAGACACTTCATCAGGTGAAGTAAAGATTCATTATTTCCCAAAAGAAGAAATACAGGGCAAAGATGTGCTTTTGGTAGATGATATTATAGACACAGGAATTTCATTAAAAATAATTAGAGATAAAATTTTATCAATGAATCCTTCATCACTTAAAATATGCGTTTTCCTTAACAAGAAAGAAAGAAGAGTTGTTGATGTACCCGTGGATTATCTTGGATTTGAAATACCTAACAAATTTGTCGTAGGTTATGGACTTGACTATCAAGAGATGTTCAGAAATCTTCCATATATCACCATATTCAAAAAAGAGATTTAAAAAAATGTATAAACTTAAAATTATTTCAGGTTTTGATGCAGCTCATCAACTTATAGGATATAAAGGTAAATGTGAAAATATTCATGGACATAACTGGAAAGTTGAGGTTGAAGTTACAGCAGAAAATCTTGATGAGATAGGAATCGCCATAGATTTTAAAGAACTGAAAAAGTTAACAGAAGAAGTGATTTCTCATCTTGACCATTCATTTATAAATAAAATAAGTCCTTTTACAGAAATCAACCCTTCAAGCGAAAATGTAGCAAGATGGATTTATCAGTCATTAAAAAACAAACTCAAAGGCAGTCCAGTCAACCTGTATTGCGTTACAGTTTGGGAGTCAGAGAGTGCATCCGCATCATACATTGAATGATGAAATTAAATCTGTTCTGGAGCAAATTCCAAAAGTTGATGCTCAATGGGAAGTATGTTTTATAAGAAAAAAAATTTTTTCTATTGAAGGTAAAGACCTTATTGTTGAAAAACAAAGGAATGCCTTTAAAGAAATATTTTTTGTAAGAGTAATAAAAGATAAAAAAATTGGGTTTTCCTTTACAAATGAAAAGAGCAAAATAAAAGAAACATTTGATTCAGCCCTTAGCTGTGCAATGGTTACTGATAGGGATGAATTTCTTGAAATTCCTGAACCCTCATTAATTTCGGAGGTTGCCGTATTTGACGAAACATTGAGCAATTCAATAGATAATTTATCTAAGTATTTGATAAATATGCAAAGAGCAGCTTTTTTTGATAAAAGAATAAAAAAATTGAGAAATGCTGAAATAGATATTGCGATAAATGAAATAGGCATAATAAACTCAAAGGGTCTTGCTGTTTTCCAGCCATTTACAAGCGTAGCTTCTCATATAATAGCAATCGCTGAGGATAGTGATTCTCAAATGGGATGGGCATTCAAAGCTGAAAGATTTATAAAAAATTTATCATTTGAGGAAGTTGGCATGGAAGCAGGCAAAAAAGCATTGATGCTTCTTAACTCAAAAAAGATAACACCCTTCAAAGGCTGGGCAGTTTTAGACCCATATGTAGGCTCAGAGTTTCTTTCTCTTGTAAGTCAGTCTCTTTCAGCAGAGAACTTTCAAATGGGCAAATCTATTTTTTGTGGTAAAATAGGGCATCATGTAGTTAATGATTCATTAAATATAATTGATGACGGTCTTATACCTGAAAAATTTGGTTCCACACCATTTGATGCAGAGGGAGTTCCTACTTCAAAAAAAGTTTTAATTGAGAAAGGTATTCTAAAATCACTTATGCATAATCAATATACTGCAAAAAGAACAGGATTTGAAAAATCAACAGGCAATGCAGTTCGCACAGACAGAGGAATTACAGTAGGTCCTACAAACCTCTACATTGATACAGATGGAGATAAAATCTCACCAGAAGAAATAATAAAGGTTGTGGACAAAGGAGTTTATATAATAGAAGTTATGGGAATGCATACAGCCAATCCTGTTAGCGGTGATTTTTCAGTAGGAATTTCAGGGATTTATATAGAAAAGGGAGAGTTTAAATATCCTGTAAAAGAAACAGTAATATCTGGGAATATCTTGGAAGTTTTTAAAAATATAAAAGCAGTTGGAAATGATTTAAATTTTTTTGGCAATATAGGTTCACCGACCCTTCTTGTGGAGGGAATAGATATATCTGGATAAAGGAGGAGTGTTTTAATGGATTATTTTTTAACTGAAGACCAGAAAATGATAAAAGACCTTGCAAGACAGATTGCTGAGGAGCACGTATTACCTGTTAGGGCTGAGCTTGATGAAACAGGAAAGTTTCCATGGGAAATCATGAAAATTCTTGCTCAGTCAGATATGTTCAGAGTATTCATCCCTGAGGAATACGGAGGATTAGGAACAGGTGCACTTGAGCTATGTCTTGTGGTTGAGGAGCTATCCCGTATATGTCTTGGTGTTTCAACAACCTATGCTGCAAATGCTCTTGGAACATATCCACTCCTTCTTTTTGGAACAGAGGAACAGAAGAAAAAATATCTGCCTGACATAGCAGATGGAAAGCGTCTTGTTGCCTTTGCTCTAACAGAGCCCAATGCAGGAAGCGATGCTGGAGGAATTCAGACAACAGCGGTAAAAGATGGTGATTATTACATTCTTAACGGAAGAAAACAATGGATTACAAATGGAGGGGAAGCAGAAATTTATACTGTTATTGCTTTAACTGATAAGGCTAAAGGTGCTCGTGGAGCTTCAGCTTTTATAGTTGAAAAAGGAACTCCTGGTTTTAATTTTGGCAAAAAAGAAAACAAGATGGGAATCAGAGCCTCAGCAACAAGAGAACTTATCTTTGAAGACTGCAAAGTCCCTAAAGAAAACATTCTTGGAAGAGAAGGCATGGGTTTTATTGTTGCAATGAAAACTCTTGACCAGTCAAGAGTTGGAGTTGGTGCTCAGGGATTGGGAGTTGCTCAAGGTGCTTTTGAGGAGGCAGCAAAGTTTGCAAAACAGAGAATTCAGTTTGGTCAGCCAGTAATAAGTTTTCAGGCAGTCCAGCACATGCTTGCAGATATGGCAATTCAGATTGAAGCAGCAAGAGCACTTGTTTACTCTGTTGCAAGATATATTGACAGTGGTGCAAAGGATATTACAAAGGCTTCAGCAATGGCAAAAACCTTTGCTACAGATGTTGCAATGAAAGTTACAGTTGATGCTGTTCAGGTTATGGGTGGTTCAGGGTATATGAAGGACTATCCTGTAGAAAAGATGATGAGAGATGCCAAGATACTTCAGATTTATGAGGGAACAAATCAGATTCAGAGAAATGTAATAGGACAGGCAATCATAAAGGAACTGACAAAAACAGGAGTTTAATTGCATGAAATTTAGGCAAAAATGTCATTCCTTCGCTTGGCTCAGGGCTTTGGCTCAGGACAGCTTCTGAGCGTCTTTTTTTGTCATTCTGACCCTGAGCTTAAGCGAAGGGGAAGAATCTCATCCTTTTTTCTATAATCGGAATGAGTTCCTTCGCTTTGCTCAGGACGACGCCTCGGGGGATTTACCCCCTCGGAATGACAGAAAGGAGGAGACCCTTCGGCTTCGCCTTAGGGTGACAAATAAATGGAGGGTTAACAATGGAATGTAAAGTTGAGAGAAATAAGAAAATATGTAACTGCACTTATGAACCCTGTGAAAAAAAGGGAATATGCTGCGAATGTCTTCATTACCACAGAAAGAGAGGAGAACTCCCTGCATGTTATTTTTCTCCAGATGTTGAGGCTACTTATGACAGAAGCATAAAAAGATTTATCAGTATGTATCAAGGTAAGCGGTAATATCTTCTATTTCTAAGTCCCTTGCATCTTTGATTTTTTTAGAAAGGTCTGATTTTGCCAGCAGGATTCCTGCATGAGTAGCATATCTTCGGCAGGTAAAGATAGTTAAGCATCTATTTGAATATATTACCTTCCCTGCTATATGATAATCATGACCTCTCACAAGACAACTTGCATTTATTGAGTTAAGAAAGTCTGTTAGTTCTTTTTCGTTAAAATTCGGTATTCCATATCCTCTAAACATTGGCGAAATCTCAGCATCTGCCCAAAGTATGTCAACAATTAAATCTTCTTTTGACTTATCATTAACTTTCTGTCCTCTGAGAGGAAATCCTCCATGACTTGCAACTATACCATTTGATGTCTGAAGCATCAGAGGCATCTCTTTAAAAAGTCTTACAGCTTCAGAATGAATACTTACTCCGTAACTTCCGAATATATCAATAAGTTCCTGGTCAAATTCATAGGGATGACAGTAAAAAGCATAGTGAGCCTCATGGTTTCCTTTAAGAAGAAAAACTCGCTCAGGAAAATTAATTTTAAGAATGCAAAGATATGTGAGATTCCATAAAGAGCCTTCTGGCTCAGGTTCTCTGTCTATGTAATCACCGAGAAATACAATGTAATATTTATCAGGATTTTCAATAAATCTCTTAACAATATATGTTGTGGTTGAAAAATCTCCGTGTGTATCTCCTGCGAATATTACATATCCTTGTGATGCATGAAGCTTTATAAATGCTGAATCAGTTTTTAAAAATGCTCCAGTTTTCTGATAGATTTCTATAATCTCATCAGGAAGCAGTTTTTTTATAAATTCAGGGTTATAAAGAACCTCCGAAAGCATCTAATAAATCTCTGTCAAGCTTTCCATCGGATGCTATATGTTTTATAAAATTTAAAGATTCAGCATTTCCAATTGATTTCAGAGCATTGATGATTGCAATTTTTACTGCTTTGCTTTTTTCTGTCTCAAAAGCTTGTTTAAGATAGGAAACAGATTCTGGCATTTTGAGTCTTCCGAGTGATTTTGCAGTCGCTTCCCTTACTAAAACTTCTGGATCCTTAAGCCCTTCTTTTAAAATTTCCATTAGTCTTCTACCTGGTTTAAAATCTCCTAAGGCATCTGCAACATAAGATTTAAGAGAAGGGCATTCATGATGAAAAAAATGATCCTGAAACATTACTAAAAGAGCTTCTTCAGCCTGTGGTGTTCCAATATGTCCAAGAAATTTTATTGCTCTAATTCTGTATCTCCAATCATAACCTCTTGCATCTGCCAGTTTTACGACTATTGAAAGCATTTCTGGGTTCTTAAATCTTTCAATAAAGGAAGAATTGGATATCTTTTCTCTCCATTGAGGTGTATCAAGTTCCTTTAAAAGGTCATCAATGCTGTAAGCATAAGCTGTAGCTGTCACAAGCAGAAAGACTAAAGATACAAATAAAAATCCAACATATTTTTTCATTGAATTTCCCCCAAATAAATATTCTTTTTATTATAACAAACTCTAAAAGATTTTGCCCCTTAGAATCCCCATCAAATTTTATTTTAAATTTATAGAGATTGAGGGAGTTTGTCCCACAGAGAAGATATAAAAATCAAATATTAATATTTGTCCTTGATAATCTACAAAAATTTTTATAAGATTTAATTATGAAGATAGATAATCAGTATCAGTTTTTTAAGATTAACCAGATTGAGCAAAGAAAGGTAAATGAAATTATTCAACAACTAAGAAGAATTGAACAGAAAGTAATTTCTCACGAAATGGCTCATAAAGCTGTTGCAGGCAGATATGCAGGAGCAGTCCATTACACCTATATAAAAGGGCCTGATGGTAAGTTATACATTACAGGTGGAGAGGTATCTCTTGATTTATCAGAAGAATCAGACCCTGAAGAAACAGCTAAAAAAATGGAAATCATTGAAGCAGCTGCTTTAGCTCCTGCAGACCCTTCTCCACAGGATATTCGTGTAGCACAGGCAGCAGCAATAAAAAGGATGAAAGCAGAGATTGAAGCCGCAAGACAAAGGGAAGAAGAAAAATCAACTGGTTTATTAATAAAAAAAGTTGTTTAGAATATTAAAAGTGAACTAAAAATTTGATAATTTCTTTATCAACGGAGAGGGAGGGATTCGAACCCCCGGTAGAGTTACCCCTACAGCGGTTTTCAAGACCGCCGCCTTCAACCACTCGGCCACCTCTCCAGATTTGGTTATCAAAATATTATAACCTTGTTAACCGTTTCAAAACAAGAAAAGCCTTGACCCTGAAATTGCCGATAGAAAAGAGATGTCTTGAGCTCATTCCGTCATTCTGAGGGGCTAAACGCCCCAAAGCGCTGTCCTGAGCCGAAGGAACTCAATTAGAAAAAGGTATGGGATTCTTCGGTCGCTTACTCGGAAAAGGATGAGATTCTTCCCCTTCTCTTCGCTCAGGGTCAGAATGACAAAAAAAATGCTCAGACGCTGTCCTGAGCGAAGGAACTCAATTAGAAAAAGGTATGGGATTCTTCGGTCGCTTACTCGGAAAAGGATGAGATTCTTCACTCCGCTGACGCTCCGTT
>Ga0209227_1000583_pt1 | contig 31159 bp, 26 predicted proteins | sample YNPBryantNP2012_FD_185815 | JGI IMG/M metagenome (GOLD analysis project Ga0209227, IMG submission 185815) | Anoxygenic and chlorotrophic microbial mat microbial communities from Yellowstone National Park, USA - YNP Bryant NP 2012 (SPAdes)... ...
ATTCCGTCCTCAAGGTGCTTGAGGTAGTTCTCGTCGGGCGGAGGAACGACGGGGTCATCTTCGTTGCTCAGGCAGCGGACCGTCACGGGGCCGGAGTGCGTATGTGTGGCCGTGACCATGATATGCCCGGCCGGGATGCCGGTTGTCGCTTCAATCCGCTGCCGGACGCGGCGTGTGATCTGCTTCGATACAAAGATCACGTCGGCGGCGACGAACAGGACGCGTGCCTTCGGGTGGGCCAGGTAGAGGGCGGATGCCAGGAGCGGATCATGCACGCCCGTGCTGATCCGGGGCACGAACGGGTATCCGTACAGGAACTGCGGCGTGGTTGGCGTTATGTCAGCAACCGCCGCTCCGGCGTGGAGCGAATCGAGGGGTTCTCCCATCCGTTGAAGTCCTCAAGGTCCGGAACAGTCCCGGCTGCGGCCCCGTGCCTCATACCCCCACGGCGGTCAAGCTACATATCGGCGTCGGCGGGGTCAATGGGTTTCCGCCGGCGTTCGTGCGCACGTGGTTCATCGTGACTTGACCCATCCGGTCTCGGGGCGGAAACTGAGGTTCATGAAGCCGGGATCTCCTCGAGCACGGACGTGGGGCATGCAGAGGGTGTTTCGGCTCCTGGCGTTCGTGGGCCTGTCAACGACGGTCGGTTGCGGCGAGGTCCAGCTCAACTGGCAACGGACCGGACAACTTGGATCCGGGCGCCGGGCGGCGGTGCGTCCGCCGGAACCTGGGCCGGTGGCATCTCAGCCGGCCGCCGCGCCGGGGCCGGGGGCGCAGACGACGGCGAGTCGGGCCGACCCTCTGCCCCAGCCGGGGGAGTTCTTTCAGTTGGTGCTGCTGAGCCGGCCCGCTCCTCAGGAGGCGCCGCCGGGCATACGCAACGTCCGCCTGCAACGGGCTTCCGCGGGCAGCGTGGGCGAGGTTCTGCGCCGGCTGTATCTGCCTGTGGGAATGCAGGGGCGGGATCGATGCCTGCTGATCTACGGGACTCAGGCGGAGTGGCGGTCGGCTGCGGACTTCGTGCCGGTGCTGGACGTGGAACCGGCCAGGCTGGAGGCGGCGGGACGATCCGGGGCCCCGGTCGAGGAGTTCCGCAGGGCCGTGGCCGCGCTGATGGAGCTTCCGGAGGACAGGCCGTCCGATCGCCAGACGCTGCGGCGGATCGCCGAGCGCTTCGGAGCGGTGGCGCTCGATGACGGCACGGCGCCGATCTTGCGGTGGGCGGCGGCTATGCTGGCCGCCGACGTTTACGCGGGCCGGCTCTATGAATACCCCAGTGCCGAACAGATGTACGTGGCCGCTCTGACCCAGGCCGCGCCGGGTTCCGTGGAGTATATGAATACCCTGTACGGCCGGGCCCGGGCGCACCTGGCCAACGGCCGTCCGGATCGCGCCCAGGGCATGTTCGCCGCGGTCGTGGCCCAGTTCACGGCGTATCGACAGTCCGAGGTTTACCAGCGGAGTCGGAAGGGACTGGAGAGGACGCAGGCCGGCGGGCGGTAAGGGCAGGGGCGGCTGCGAAGGGAGGGGGGCGTTACCCGTTGCGCGATGGCCGCGTGCGGCATGCGTATGTCCGACGATACTGTCATTTCCGTGCGGGGCCTGGTCAAGTCGTTCGTGAATAACGACGGGGAGCGCGTCCGTGTTTTGGACGGCGTGGACCTGGACATCCGGCGAGGCGAGACGCTGGTGATCATGGGCGGCTCGGGCTGCGGCAAGAGCACGCTGCTCAACTGCCTGATCGGCGAATACGCTCCCGACGAGGGGCAGATCCTGTACCGGACGCGGGAGATGGAGCTGCCGGTGGACATTGTCGGGCTGCGTCCGGCCGAACTGGATGCGATCCGCAAGCGGTTCGGGATCCTTTTTCAGGGCGGGGCGCTGTTCAACTCGATGACCGTGGCGGAGAACGTCGCGCTGCCGCTGCGGGAGCATTCCTACGTCGATCCGTCGATCATCGACATCGTGGTGGCGCTCAAGCTCCAGCAGGTTCACATGCTCGAGCACCGCGACAAGATGCCGGCTCAGCTCTCCGGCGGCCAGAAGAAGCGTGCGGGGCTGGCGCGGGCGACGGCTCTGGATCCGGAGATCCTCTTTTACGACGAGCCGTCCGCGGGGCTGGATCCGGTGACGTCGGCCGCCATCGACACGCTGATCATCGACCTGTCCAGGAAGCTGCATGTGACGAGCGTGGTCGTCACGCACGAAATGGACTCGGCCTTCCGTATTGCGGATCGGATGGTCATGCTGGAGAAGGGGCGCGTTCTGCGAATCGGGACGCGAGATGAGTTCGACGAACTCCGGCGTCGGAGCCAATCCGAGCTGAACGGCCATCTGGAGCGGCTGATCTATCAGTTCCTGCATGGGAGTCCGAACGGTCCGCTGACCGATGTGCACGGGCTGTCCGAATTCGAGAAGCTGATCATCGAGGGCTGATTCATGCCCCGTCAACGGAACACGTTTGTGCTCGGCCTGGTCGTGACAGGCTTCTTTGCGCTGTTTCTCGGCGTGACGGTCTTTCTGGCCCGGGGGCTGGGAGTCGGGCGCGAGCCGTTTGTGGTTCGATTCCCCGCGGACGAGCTGACGGCGCGCTTCCAGGTGGGCGACGAGGTCATCTGCGGCGGCCAGACCGTCGGCACGGTTCGGCGAATCGAGTTCCGGGACGAGGCGGGTCCCGACGGCTCGGACCGGCTCTGGGTGTACGTCACGGCCGACGTCCGGCGGGACATCGACCTGCGGAAGGACTGCGTTGTCCAGCCGAGCGCCCCCCTCCTGGGCGAGATCAGCAAGTTGATCATCCGGCGTCGCGGCACGGGGCCGCCGGTCGATCCGACGGTGCCGATCGACGGGCAGCCGGCCTATCGTCTCGACGATGCGATCGACAGTCTTGCACGGGAACTGGACCCCGAGCGCAAAGGGAGCCTCCTGGCCAGGGTCAGGAGCCAGCTTGATGAGCAGAACGCGGGTTCGCTCATCAGCAAGATTCATCTGTCCCTCGATGACCTGAACCAGGTGACGCGCAACGTGAGTCTTCAGCTCAATCCGGCACAGCGCCACGCGCTGCTCTCGAAGCTGCACGCGGTGCTCGATAATGTGAACAGCGCGACCGGCTTCTTTCGGGAGCAGCTCGAGCCGGGTCGTAACGAGGTGGTCCTCGCCAAGGTCCATGCGGCTCTCGATTCCCTGAACCAGGCGCTCGGCACCGTCGTGGCCATGCTGGAGGAGAACCGGGCTCCGGTAGGCGAGACGGTGGCGCACGTCCGCAACACAGCACGCACGATCGACGAGCAGATCGCCGCGCGGATCGCCGAGCAGCTTGATGCGCGCGACGCCGCGAGCCTGATCGCCAAGGTGCACGTGGGGATCGACCGCATGAATCGATCGCTGGAAGATCTGAACCGGATCACGGGCACGGGCCGCCAGCTCGTCCTGTCCAACCGCGAGGTGATCGAAAGGGTGTTTGCGAATCTCAAGGAAACCAGCGATCATCTGAAAGCGGCCAGCAAGGAGATCTACCGCAACCCGTGGCGGCTGCTGTACAAGCCGACCGATCGACAGAGCCGCGAGCTCAACGTCTTCGATGCCGCCCGGGAGTTTGCAGAGGCTGCCACGCAGCTCGACAGCGCGATGATACGCCTCCAGGGGGTGATGGAGGCCTCGGACGGATTGCCCCACAGGGACGACCGGGCTTTCGTGGAAATCCGTGACGCGCTTCAGCATTCCGTCGAGCGGTTCAAGGAGGCCGAGCAGGCGCTCTGGCGGCAACTGGATCTGCGGTAGGTCCGCATCCGGCCACTGGCAGAAAAGGCGTCGCCCCTGGGGGCTTCGAAATCGCCGTGCCGGCGGATCCGTCGCGGCCGGCGCGCTCGAAGGGGCCGCGGGCTGCGGATGCCATTCCGGGCGGCGCCGCTCGATCGGACTGTGCAGACGGAAGTCGCGCGTCGCGGGCAGGCCGGGGTGAAAACAGGAGGCGGGGTCTTGGGCAAGGCACGGCATGGTAATGACCGACGGATTCCGCCCGGTTCGGCTTCACCGGGGCCGTCGACGGGGCAGGCCGGCCAGAAGGAATCGCTTGGGGAAGGAGCCGACGTCCTGATCGTCGGTGCCGGGGCGGCCGGCTGCACTGCGGCTACCCTGCTGGCCCGCGCCCGGCGGAGGGTGGTGCTGCTTGATCGGGCGGCCCTCGACGACCGGCCCCTGGCGCCGGCGTGGGTGGGGCCGGGGGTCGAGGACGTCCTCAAGAAGATGGGGCTGTCGATTCGGGACCTGCCGGCCGAGCCGATCCGGACGGTTGCATTCCTTACGAGCGATTTCGAGAAGTGCCAGGAAGTCCAGCCCGCCAGAGGCACGGGATTCTTCGTCGAGCGCGGGGGGTGGAACACCGTCCTGCTGAAAGCGGCGATCGGCGCAGGGGCCCGGTACCTCGAACGCCACGCGGTGCTCCGCCTCCGGATGCGTGAAGAGCACGTGACGGCCGAGTGCGACGGCGGACGACGGGCGACGGCCAGTCTGGTTGCCGTGGCCGACGGAGCCTTCTCCGAGACGGCAGCCGCGATCGGCCTGGATCTTGTGCCCAATGCCGGCGGCCGCTTCGCCGCGTGTGTTGTCTGGCTGCCTTCGCGCCAAGGCGTGCTGTCGGAGGGCGTGCTTCACTTCGTGCTCAGCAGTGAACCGGCGGCGGGGCTGGCGAGCTTCTGGTGTGTCGGGGATCAGGCGGTGGTGACCGCTTTGGATCGCACCGAGGCGGCCACCCGGAACCTGCTGGTGCGGACGCTTGCGCGGGTCTGTGACAGGCTGGGCGTGGCGCCCCCGCGGGACTTCGCGCCCGGTGGGGTGCCCGTCCGCAGGATTCCCGCGGGGCAGGCGCTCGATATCGAGACGCACGTGGGCAAGCGCGCGGTGGTCTTTGGGGAGGCCGGGGGATTCGTCGCGGCCGCCACAGGCGAGGGGATCTACCCGGCCATGTGGTCGGCCCAGGTGGCGGCGGAGGTCATTCGCGACGCTCTGGACGAGCCCCACCCCCAGGACGGGCTGCGCCGGTTCGACACCCAGTGGCGTACGGCCATGGCCGACTACCTCCGCCCGCCGAACACGGATCTTCAATTCCTGCTGCCCCTGGTCTTCTCCAACCGGCAGATGGCTGAGCGGCTGGCGAATGCGTTCCTGCAAGGCGAGAACCTGTAGTGGCCACGCCGGGCAGACGCGCCCCACGGGCCGGTCGGCCAGGGGAGACGGCCCGCCTGGCCCACTTCGGTGCCTGGGGTTAGTATGGACTCAGCCGGTGCGGCGGGGTGGTGCCGGCCACTCGACCCGGCTTCGGAGCCAGGACAAAGATGCTCGACGTGATTCGCGGCCGGGCCTATGTGCTCGGCGACAACATCGACACGGACCAGATCATCCCGGCCCAATACCTGATGTACAACCCGGCCATCCCCCAAGAGCGGCGGATGTTCGGGCGGTATGCCCTCTCCGGGGTGCCGGAGGACCAGGCGGGCCTGCCGCAGGGCGGCGTGCCCTTCGTCGATCCGACGGATCCTGAGAACACCACCAGTCCGTTCTCGATCGTCATCGGCGGCAGGAACTTCGGATGCGGCAGCTCGCGGGAGCATGCCCCGCTGGCCCTGGCGGAGGCCGGTGTGCGGGCGGTCGTCGCGGAGTTCTACGCCAGGATTTTCTTTCGCAACAGCATCAACGGCGGCTACCTGGTACCGCTTGAGAGCGTGCAGCGGCTCGTCGAGCGTATCGAAACCGGCGACGAGCTTGAGATCCGCATCGCCGAACGGAAGCTGGTGAACCTCACGCGGGACCATACCCACGAATTGCGCCCCTTGGGCGATGTAGCCCCGATCATCGAGGCGGGTGGGATCTTCGAATACGCTCGAGGGATGAAGACGGCCTGATGTCCCGCGATGGGCCGGCTTGGCTCACCGTCTGGGGGGCGGCGTCGCCGGGCCGTACAGGACGAGCGCCGTCACCAGCAGCGCGCCGGACATGAGCAGGAAGATCGTGCGGTTGGGCGGCTTGCCGAACAGGTCATTCCAGGGCAACGGGGGCAGCCACCGCCGGGCCACGGCGACCGCGGCTGGCGGCTGCGGCTCGGGGACGGCGACTTCCACCGGATCGCCGACGATGGCGGCCGCCGCCTCGCTCCATGCCGCCTCGTACTCGGGCGGGGCGACAGGGACGACCTTCTCGCCGGGTTTGCGGAACCGCAGGTCCCGGCGGGCCAGACGCTCGTTGACGAGCGGATCGCTGGTGAGAGCCTCAATCAGCCGTTCCTGCTGGCGGATGCGGGCGTCCAGCCTCGCCAGGGCCGTCGCGGCGGCATGCTCGGCCCGCATCAGTTCTTCGCTCTCGTTCCAGATCGGAATCAGCACGCAGGGAGCGAACACGAGCGCGGCCATGATCACCAGCGCCCAGAACATCACCGCGTGCGTAACGGCATTGGATACGGCCTCTTCGTGAAGATCGGTCCGGGGGGCAGCGGGATCCTGGGTACCGGATCGGCCTGACAGGAGCGGGGCATCGGCGTCCATGCGTTCGTCCGTCCTTGGATCCCGGGGGTCCGCTGGGCCTACGGCCCGTTGCCGCAAGCCCTGCTCATCCCGGGGCGTTCATGCCCGGTCGTCCTGACGCACTGCGCTCCCCATTCATCGGCTACATGGCCGTCCGCCGGCTAGCGCTTGTTCCAGAACCGTGCTCCGTACACGGCCCGGTTGCCCAAGTGTTCCTCGATCCGCAGGAGCTGGTTGTACTTGGCGATCCGGTCGGTGCGGCTGGTGCTGCCCGTTTTGATCTGGCCGGCGTTGGTGGCCACAGCGATGTCCGCGATGGTGGTGTCTTCGGTCTCGCCGCTGCGGTGACTGATGACAGCCGTGTACCCGTTGCGCATGGCCAGGTCGACTGCCGCGAACGTTTCGGTGAGCGACCCGATCTGGTTCACCTTGATCAGGATGCTGTTGGCTATGCCGCTCCGGATTCCTCGCTCGAGCCGCTCCACGTTCGTGACGAACAGGTCGTCGCCGACGATCTGGATGCGATCTCCGAGCTCCTGCGTCATCTTCTTCCAGCCTTCCCAGTCGTCCTCGGCCAGGCCGTCTTCGATCGAGCGGATGGGATACTTGTCGCACCAGCGCTTCCAGTGGGCGATCAGCTCGTCGGATGACACCAGGCGGTCGGGGGCCGACTTGAAGAACCGGTACTTGCCCGTGGCCTTGTCGAACAGTTCGCTGGCGGCCGGATCCAGCGCGATCCACACGTGCTCGCCGAGCCTGTAACCGGCTTTCTCCACTGCCTCGGCGATGACCTCGAGGGCCTCGTCGTTGGACTTGAGGTTCGGCGCGAAGCCGCCCTCGTCGCCGACGGCGGTGTTGTAGCCCTTGGCGCTGAGCACCTTCTTGAGCGAGTGGAAGATCTCCGTGGCCCAGCGCAGACCCTCCGCGAAGCAGGGCGCTCCCCACGGCTGGATCATGAACTCCTGAAAATCAACATTGTTGTCGGCGTGCTTCCCGCCATTGAGGATGTTCATCATCGGGACGGGCAGCACGTGAGCCGCCGCACCACCCAGGTAACGGAACAGGGGCAGTCCGCACGAAGCAGCCGCCGCCTTGGCCGCGGCCATCGACACGGCGAGGATGGCATTGGCCCCGAGCTTGCTCTTGTTGGGCGTCCCGTCGAGTTCGATCATGACACCGTCGAGGTGCTCCTGATCGAAGGCATCCAGACCCACGACGGCGTCGGCGATCGGGCCGTTGATGTTCTCGACCGCCTTGAGCACGCCCTTGCCGCCGTAGCGTTTGGGGTCGCCGTCTCTGAGTTCGACGGCCTCGTGCTCGCCCGTGGAGGCCCCCGAGGGCACGGCCGCCTGACCGAAGGTCTCATCCTCCAGCACGACGGTGGCCTCGACGGTGGGGTTGCCCCGCGAATCCAGGATTTCACGACCGCTTACATGAACGATGGTAGTCGACATGATGCGAGTTACTACAGCGCGAGCGGCGTTCCCGTCAAGCCAGCGGCCGGGCGCATGGAGCCGGGGGCCAGGCTGCGTAGGTGTTCACCCCGCCGGCGTCACGACCGCGGAGCAGGAAGAGAGGGTGGTGCTTGAACCACTTCTCGAGGGGCCCTTCCCGGATGAGCCGCGTCTCGGGCGGCATGAAACGCATGGTGTAGCCGCAGCGGCGGTGGGGCGATGTGTTCGGCGCGGAGCCGTGAATCAGATACGGGGCGTGGAACGAACAGCCCCCTCGGGGGATTACGCAGTCCACGGCCTTCGACTCGTCCACGGACCCCGGCGGGAGCCCCCGGTGCAACACCTTGGTTTCGGGGCGCTCGATATCCACGTGTTCCATGGGGCCGAGCGTGTGCGTGCCGGGAATCACCCGCATACAGCCGTTCTCGACGGTCGAGTCGTCGATCGCGAGCCACAGTGTGATCACGTTCATGGGTTCCAGCGGCCAGTACACGGCGTCCTGGTGCCAGGGCACGGCCAGGCCGTCGCCGCGTGCCTTGCAGATGATGTGGCTGGAAAAGAGCACTATGTTCGGGCCGATAAAGGCCTCGACGGCGTCGAGGATTCTGGGATGTGAGCAGAATTCCAGGAACCGCCGGTCCTCGACGTGCGGTCTGTCGAGGTGCTCGGGGCGGCGAGTCTTCGACTGTTCGCTGACGAAGGCGTCGATATAGGCGGTCATTTCCTCCAGGTCGGGGCCCTCGAGAAGCCGTTCGACGATTGTGTAGCCCTCGTTCCGGTACTGGGTTACGTGCCGATCGGTGATCATCCTGTGGTCGCTCCGGCTCTGGCAGCCCTGAGGCCTGTGTGCCGATGGCCGGTACGAGTATAGGCGCGCCCGGCACGCGTGGCGGCCTCGGGGCGATCCTCCGGGCCCGTTGCGGTCGCGTGCTGCCGGCCGGTATGCTTCCAGGAAGGCGGGGAAACGTCTCCGGAAGACCGTGGCTGGGCCGTCGCATGAGCAAGCAGGCCGCCAGATCGCGCGTGACGCTGGCCAATGTGGCCCGGCGGGCCGGCGTGTCCGTTACGACCGTATCCGTGATTCTATCGGGACGGCCCCAGTGGCTGCGGCAGTTCCACCCGGAGACGATCGAAAGGGTCCGGCGCGTCGCCGAGCGGCTCGGCTACCGGGCGAACCTCTTCGCCACGAGCCTGCCGAAGAAGGCCCCGCCCTTCTTTGCGCTGGTGTTGCACGACATCGGCCAGGGGGAGTTCAGCGCCTGGTATCGCTGGTCGTTCGAGGGGGCAATGCTCGTCGGGGCTATCCGCGCGGCTAACGCGCGCGGTCTGTACCCGATCGTGACTGTATCCCCGCCGGATGGCGAGGAGGCGGCCGTACGGGAGGTCGTCCGCGTGATTGACGGCGGTGTGTCCGGGGCCGTGATCCGAACGCCGGCACCTCAACTCGACGGGCCGATTCGCGGCTGGCTCCGTCGGGGCCATCCGATCGTGGTCGTGTTTCCGCCGCGACTGGCCGCCTGGCCCAGCAACGTGATCGACGTGGACAATCGGGCGGTCGGCCGGACAGCGGCGCAGCTTCTGACCCGGCGGGGCCGACGACGCTGGGCGCTGCTGCGCTACCCGCGGATGCGGGAGGCGCTGCGGTTGCGGTGCGAAGCCTTCAGCGGAGCGGCCCAGGCCGCAGGGGCCAGCCTTCGGGTGATTCGTCTCCCCGGCCGTGCCGAGGAGTATCAGATCGCCGGCCACATTGCCACGAGGTTGGCGGACCTGCGGCCCGACGCCGTCTTCTCTCCGGAGTCGACACCGGCCATCGGGGCCGTGCTGGCCTGCCATTGGGCGGGCTTCAGGCCGGGTCAGGACGTGGATGTGGTGGGCTGCGACTGCTCTCCCTGGCGCAGCCCGCCGTTGCCGACCATCACGTCCGTGGACATTTCGTGGGAACAGGTCGGGGCCCTGGCAGTAGAGAAGCTCGCCGGAATGTCCCGGGAGGGCACCGGGCGGTTCGAGACGGTGCTGCTGCCGCCGCGGGTGGTGGCCGGGGAGTCGTGTCCGGTCGAGTAGCCCTCGGCCCGCGGCGCGCCCGGTCGACTGCCGGGGGGCATGGGAGGCGAGGGCCGCGCCTGCCGATGGGTCGTCGGAGGCCGTGATGCTTGCTCCCGTGCTGGACGCCGGAATGGGCGCTTCGTAGGCTCATGGGCGATGGCGAGCTTGACCCAGCGTGAGGCGGCGGTGGGGGTCGTCCGGCGGCTTCGCGAGCACGGCCATATCGCGTATCTGGCCGGGGGCTGCGTCCGCGACATGCTGCTCGGGCGCGAGCCGAAGGATTATGACGTGGCGACCAGCGCCACCCCGGACCGGATCATCGAGTTGTTCCGCCGGACGCGGCGGGTCGGCGCCCAGTTCGGGGTGGTACTCGTACGGAAGGGCGGGTACTGGATTGAGACGGCCACGTTCCGGACGGACCTGAGCTATTCGGACGGCCGTCGGCCCGACGCCATCGCGTTCAGCACTCCCGAGGAAGATGCCCGGCGGCGCGACTTCACGATCAACGGGATGTTCTACGATCCGATCGAGTCGCGGGTGATCGACTTCGTCGGGGGCCGGGCGGACCTGGAATCGCGGACGCTCCGGGCGATCGGCGAGCCGCGTCACCGGTTCCGGGAGGATCACCTGCGCGTTCTGCGGGCGGTGCGGTTCGCGGCAGTGTATGAGTGTACGATCGAACCGGCCACGTGGGCGGCGATATGTGAGATGGCCCCTTCCATCCGCACCGTCAGTGCGGAGCGGATTCGAGAGGAGCTGGAAAGAAGCCTGGCCGGCCCTCATCGGGTGCGGGCGCTGCGTCTGCTGGTCGACGGCGGCCTGCTCGGCCACCTGTGGGAGGGAGCGGTATGGACGGAGGCGCAGGTGCGCCGGGCCCTGGCGATCGTGCCGCACCTGCCCGAGGGGGCGGCCTTTGAGCAGGTTCTGGCGGCCATGCTGCTGGATCGCACGCCCGAGGAGGCGGGGCGGATCTGCCAGTCGCTGCGAATGAGCAACGCAAGCCGTGACCGTGTCGTGTGGCTCGTGCGGCATCAGGCCGACTTGTGCGAACCATCCGCCCTCAGCCTGTGCGACCTGAAGCTGCTCATGCAATCGGGCTGGTTCGATGACCTGACCGCACAGTTTCGCGCGGCTTGTCTGGCCGAAGGGCGCGCGGCGGATGCCTGCGAGGAGGTCCGCGCGCGGGCCGGGGCAATCCCTCCGGAGGCGGTGCGCCCGCCGCCTCTGGTCTGCGGGGATGATCTGCACGCGATGGGTCTGCCCCAGGGGGCGCTGTACGGGCGGATCCTGGAGGAGGTCTATCGCGCGCAGCTCGATGAGCGGGTGCGCACGCGGGACGAAGCCGTCACGATGGCGCGCTCGCTCGTGCAGCGTGCCCTCGGGAAGGCACCGTAGGGTTCGGGAATCCTCCGACGGCGGCGCCCCCGGAACGGGCGCCGCCGTCGCGGTCGGCCAGGCGGATCAGTACTTCTTCGACTTCCAGGTGCCGTTGCCGTTGATGATCTCCATGGCCTGTTCGCGGTAGGCGTCCATGACGTAGGGGATCTTGCTGACCCGGGCGGCCTCCTCGGTGAGCGCCATGAGGTCGTCGCGGGAGATGGCGCCGACACTGAATCGCCGCGCGCCGGCCATGATCTGCTGGAGGCCGACCTTGAGCTTCTGGGCGAAGCTGTAGATGCCCACCGCCCCGAGGGGCATCCGGTCCACCTCGCTGCCGTATTTGGCCTTCAGTTCCTCGTAGCAGACGAAGATCTGCTCGCGGGTGTTGCCGTAGGCGGAGATGGTCTTGGGCAGGTCGTTCGCCTCGATCCACAATCCGATGTTCTTGCCGACCATGCCCGGGATCATCAGCGCGCGGCCCATGCAGACGGCCTTCGTATGCGGCGCGCCGAGCGCGAGCACCTTGAAAATGTGATCCTCGGAGGAAAAGCCCCCGCCGATGGCGATGTCGGGGACGAACGCGCCTTTCTTGTGCAGGATGTCGCACAGCTCGTTGGCCATGCATTGCAGGTAGAACGTGGGGACGCCCCATTCCTGCATCATGCGCCAGGGGCTCATGCCCGTTCCTCCCGGGGCACCGTCGATGGTCAACAGGTCGATCCGGGCATCGGACGACCACTTGATGGCCATGGCCAGCTCGCGCATGGGATAGGCGCCGGTCTTGAGCGTGATGCGTTCGGCGCCGAGCTTGCGCAGCCTCTCCACCTCCTTCATGAACCCTTCTTGATCGACGAAGCCCAGCCGCGAGTGCCGCTCGAACTCCTTAATGGCCCCGTCTCGGAAGGCCGCCTGCATGGCCGGGTTGGACGGGTCGGGGGTGACGATGTAGCCGCGCCGCTGGAGTTCGAGGGCCCGCTCCAGCGACTTCACCTTGATTTCCCCGCCGATGCACTTGGCTCCCTGGCCCCACTTGAGTTCGATCGTCCGGACGCCGAGCTTCTCGATCACATACTCGGCCACGCCGAACCGCGTGTCTTCCACGTTCATCTGAACATGGATGTCCCCGTAGGGCGGCTCGTGGTACCGCCGGAAGGTCTCCACGCGGCGCTTCATGTCCGGGGCGTGGCGGACCTTCCCATTGGCGTCGAGTTCGAGTTCGGGGTCGATGCCGCATACGTTCTCCCCGCACACGAGGGTCACGCCGCTGATGGCCGCCCCGACGGCGAAGTGCTCCCAGTTCGTGTGCGCTACGTACGTCGAGCCCAAGGCCCCGGTGAACACCGGGACCTTCATCTTCACCTTGTGCGTTACCCCGTAGCTGGTCTCCGTGTTGACGGCCGGGAAAATGGCGTGGTCGGGGTCGCCGGGAACGCCTTCGGGCAGGCCATAAGCACCCAGCGCATAGCCCATGATGTTCAGATGCGAGTAATCGATCGGGTAGTCCTTGTCGCCTCCGGCCGTGATGTCGCCGAAGGGCGCCGGGTAGATCACCTCACGGCCTCGGAAACTCGCGCGGAAAACCTCGCAGTTTCCGCGGCATCCGTCCAGGCAGCGGGAGCACAGCCCGGAGCTGGGCACCACGCTTCGGGACCGGTTGATGCTGAGGGTGGCGTCATCGGCGTTCGGACGGGAGAGGTTCATCGGTGGTCTCCTGGAGCACCTGTGATTTCACGATCGCGCCGTCACGAGTGGGCGCGCGGGTCTTTTTCAAGTCATGGGCCCCGTACGGCTGCCCGCGGCCCCTTGGACGCAAGTCGGCCCGTCGTGCCGGCGGAACATCGTTGTGTCCAAGACGAGCCGCCTGCCGGGTGCCGGAGCGGCAGCAGTTTACCACGAGGCAGCGGTTCCGCAAGGGAAAAATGTCACATTTTTCGAGGGATTTCGGGAAAAACGGACGGTCCGACCGAAAGCGAAAATCGGAAAACCCGGCATCAATGCCGCCCTTTGAGTTGCGGTCGGGGCCCCAGTCAGGTATTATTGCCGCCTGATGTGAGTGGTGGCGGCTATGAAATTCTTTGATTCCAGGAAGAGGGTGGCCATCCTCCGGGTGCTGCGGGCTATGGGCAGGCCCTTGGGCGGGGCGCGTCTGGCCCGCGAGCTTCAGTCGCTCGGGCTGGATCTCAAGCCCCGCACGCTTCGACTGTACCTGGAGCGTCTCGAGGCGGACGGCCTCGTGGAAGCGGCAGGCGCCCGGGGCCGACAGATCACCCCGGCAGGCTTGGCCGAGCTGAAAAGGGCCGCCGTCGTGGAACGCGTCGGCCTTACGGCTGCCCGCGTGGACGCGCTGGCCTATCAGACCACCTTCCGGATCAGTTCCTGCTCAGGCCGTGTGGTGGTCAACGCCTCGCTCGTCGATCGCCATCGCCTGGCCGATGCCTTGATCGAAGCGGCTGCGGTGTTCAAGGCGGGGCTGGGGATGGGCTGCCACATGATGATCGCCGGCGAGGGCGAAGAGGTCGGTGACTTGCAGGTCCCTCCCGGGAAGGCGCTGATCGGCACCGTGTGCAGCGTGACGATCAACGGCATTCTCCTGGGACTTGGGATTCCTGTCGTCTCGCGATTCGGGGGCGTGCTCGAGCTCGAGGACGGCAAGCCCGTTCGATTCACGGACGTGATCCATTATGACGGCAGCTCGCTCGATCCCATGGAGATCTTCATCCGGAGCCGGCTTACCAGCGTGGGCGAGGCGGCCCGGACCGGGCGCGGGCGGATCGGCGCCGGCCTGCGCGAGATTCCCTCGGCCGCCGTACCCGAGGTGGAGAAGATTACCCGCAAGCTGGAACGTGTCGGGCTCAACGGTATCCTGGCGATCGGGCGCCGCAATCAGCCGCTACTGGACTTCCCGATGCCTGAGGGTCGGACAGGGATGATCGTCGCCGGCGGGCTGAACCCCATCTCGGCCGTGGAGGAGGCGGGCATTCCCACGACGAACCATGCCATGCACGGCCTGGTGGAATTCGAGCGTTTCCGGCCGTACCAGGAGTGGATCGAGGAGACGTTGGGCGCCAACTGAGTCGGCCTGGGGTACGTTCCCCCGGGGCGGCGGCGGGCCGCCTGCGAGGAAAGCACGCCGGCTGCCGGACCGGGAATCACGGCTTCGGCTCCATTCGGAGCCGAACCTCGCCCTCGACATCATTGAAGCGCGCCTGCACGACCACGTCGGCGGCGCCCACCCGCAGCTTGATCGTGCCCTCGACCGGCCGGGGATAGTTCACCGGGTCCAGCCCGCACAGGATCTTCAGGCGGTTTACCACATGGGCGAAGTCCGGCAGATCGGCCGGCGAGGTCCCGGCGGCGGGTACCGGCAGCGGCTGGGATCGCCGCAGGAGCCATTCCCGCCCGAGGTCCTCCGCGAGGTCCAGAAAGAGCAGGTTCGTATAGCAGACGGCCGGGCGCGTCTCCAGTTTCCAGCACTCGTCGCGCTTGATGCCCTCCGCGCGGCTGGCGTGGAACGGCCACATATGACGCCTCAGATCGCCCTGACGACCTTGAACCCGAGCAGGCCCGACAGGTGCCGTACGCCGGCCGTGTGGTCGCCGTAGAAGACGACCCGGTGGAGCTGCGCCATCCAGCCCTCCTTCTCGAGGAGGGACGCGCCCCAGTTGTCGAGCATTTGCTGCGCATCGTCGACCCCTGTGGTGATCTGGGTCCGGCAGCCGCGGTCATCGAAGTCCGGAACCTCGATGATCTTTCCTGTCGAGACCAGCATCGTGTCCAGGTTGACGAGTTTTGCGCAGGTGATGACCTGTCCGAGGCGCATCTCGACCTGCAGGGCCGCCCCGCGGTTGTCATCCCGGTGCGTGCGGATGTCGTAGGGGGCCGGTGGGCCGCTCGGGCCGTCCATCCGCGTGGGGGCCGTGCAGTGGGCATGGATGACGGCATTTCGGGCGGTATCGAACAATGGGTCCGTGATGAAGCCCGGCACACCGAACGCGTAGGCGAACATCAGCATCGTCAGCGTCGAATCCATATCGGCTTCACAGGCGCCTACGAGCCCCGCATCGAGCATGCGCGTGAACGCCAGGCAGGGATAGCCCAGCACGTCGATCGGGATGCCGCCCAGGCACCGGATCGTGCAGGCCTGGGCCCGCTCGGTTCGCAGAATGTGGACCAGCGCCAGGTACATCCTCGCCGATTTGACGATCTCCTCCCGCGGCGGTTCGATGACACGTCGGGCCTGTCGGATCCATCGGTCGGCCTCCGCTTCTGCCATCCCGGCGTCGACGGCCCGGTGCGCGGCGACCAACTGCTCGACGGCGATGGGCACCACCGTCGTTCCCAGCCGGCTCCGGACGTTTTCCGGCGAGCGGGCTGGAGCCGTTCCGTCGGCCGCCCCGACCAGCACGATCCGGGACCTGGCCATCCGTCCCGGCACGCTCACCAGGCGCACCGCCGCCTCCAACTGGCCGAGGTCCCGGGTGGCCATCAGCGCCACGCGTGCGCCGCTCCGGGCCCACGTGCGGACGTCCATCCAGTCATGGCCGCTGAACGGTTGCGAGAATACGACGCACGGCCGTCCCGCATCGATGATGGACTTCATCAGCGGGGCCGTGGCGATTCCGAGGTGCACGATCAGCACGCCGTCCGCATTCCTGACGGCGGCGGCCGTGCGAGCGGCTTCTTCGGGCGTCTGAACAAGCTCTCCGCCGACGAGCCGGATGCCCTCCAGCCGGGGCCGCATTTCCGCAAGCCGCTGCTCGAACTTCGCCACCTCAGCCGGGGCGTCGAACTCCGGCTTGGGCCAGGCTCCGCGGGGCCGGTTCACATAGACCCGATAGACCTTGGCCTCCGGCCACGGTGGCAACGTTGCACCGGGCTGGGTGCCCACGGCCGGAACCGACCGGCCGAGCAGAGCGCAACCGGCTCCGGCGGTGGCCACAGACAGGAATCCGCGGCGGGTCATCGCGTCAGGCATCTGGTCCTCCTCGGGCCGCGCGGGCACAGGTCAGTGCCGTTCTTGACAAGGGCGTTTCCTCGGGCCGTCGCGCGGGATGCCGCCCCCCACCCGCGTGGGCGGGCACCTCTGTGGTGTCCGCGGCCTGCCCCGAGGGCGGGTCTGCTGGATCGTGCTTTTTCCGGGCGGCGAAGGTACCCGGGCTGCGGAGAAAAGTCCCAGCGAGCGCCCCGGTCCGCACAAACGTCGCCATTTATCTTCGACAATCGTCCCACGTGGGGCAAGTGGCCCGCCGGACAATGGTCGTGTGCTCCGCCCGCGCGCGGTTTGACCTGCGCCGTTCGTGGGCCTTATCTTGGCGTTCCGGGCCGACCGGCCTGTCGGAACAGAGGGGAGCCTCCTTGAGCCGGGCATACGACGTGTGCGAGCGGCTGCTGCCGGGCGTGTCCCGGACGTTTGCGCTGCTGATCCCGGAACTGCCGGGCGGGCTGCGTGAGCCCGTGTGTTGCGCCTATCTGCTGTGCCGCGTGGCGGACACGATCGAGGATGCTCCGGGCGTTCCCATCGAGTCGCGACTGGCGTGCTTCGGTCGGCTGGAGACGGCGGTGCGCGACGATTCCCGGGCGCCGGCGGCCCTGGCGTCGTTGCGTGAGGCGACTTCGGCCTGGCCGCTGGACGCCGATCACGCCCGATTGATGGACGAGGTGGCAACGGTCCTGGAGGCCTATCGGGCGTTTCCTGCGGGCGATCGGGTGGTGATCTCAGAGTGCGTACTCGAAATGGTGGACGGAATGCGGCAGACCGTGCGGGCGCAGGCGGGCGAGGCACGTCACGGCTTCCGGGACGTGGCGGACCTTGATCGGTACTGCTACTACGTGGCCGGCATCGTGGGGCGGATGTTAACGCGCCTGTACTGGAGGCACGTCCACGGGGAGGGGTCGTTGCCGCCCGAGTTGCTCGTGCAACAGGGCATCGAGTTCGGGCTCGGGCTTCAGTTGACCAACGTGCTGAAAGACTACCGCGCGGACCTCAGACGGGGTGTGTGCTTTCTGCCGATCTCCCTGGCGTCGGGTCTGAACGTGAGGGACCAGATCGGTCGGGACCAGGCTCCCCCGCATCCGCTACGGGTGTGGCTGGCCGGGCATGCGGCCGGATGGCTCGATGCCGCGTTTGCGTATGTGCTGGCCTGGCCGGCGACGGCCGTGGGCATCCGGGTGTTCTGTCTGGGTGCCCTGTTCATGGCCGTCCGCACACTCGGCGTGGTTCTGACGGCCGGGCCTCTGGACGCGACGGAGTCGCCGAAGATCACACGGGAAGACGTTGCCGAGATCATGCGCACCGCGCGAGCGGAGGCGGCGGACGACGAGCGGTTGCGGCTCTGGTATCGCCGGGAGCGTGCGCGGCTCGATGGGCTGCTGGCGGGGGCGCCCGAGGCCGTGCCCGGCGGCCGGCAGGCGCGGAGCGAGGGGTCTGTGACGGGAGCGCAGTGACCATGGCGTTCGATGTGAATCGGCTCAAGGACGGCGTGTTGATCGCGGACGGGGCGTGGGGCACCGAGCTCGACAAGCGGGGCGTGCCTCCGGGCTCTTGCCGGGAGGAGTGGAACGTCTCGCATCCCGACGCGGTTCAGAGCGTAGCCCAGGCGTATGTGGATGCGGGCGCGGAGGTGATCCTTACGAACACCTTCACGGGGAACCGGTTCATACTTGAGCGTCACGGGTTCGGGGACCGCGTGGCGGAGTTCAACTGCGCCGGGGCGGCGATCAGCCGCCGGGCCGCCGGCCGGAAGGCCTTTGTCTTCGGGTCGATCGGGCCTTCGGGCAAGATCCTCATGGTCGGCGAGGTCACGGAACAGGAGCTGTACGATGCCTTCAAGGCCCAGGCCGTCGCGCTGGCCGAAGGGGGGGCCGATGCGATCGTCTGCGAGACCATGTCCGAACTCGCCGAGGCCCTCGTGGCGCTGCGGGCGGTTCAGGAGAATACCAAGCTTCCCGTGGTGGTCAGCCTCACCTATGATTCCGGCCCGGATCAGAGCCGCACGATGATGGGCGTCACGCCCCAGGAGGCCGCCGAGGCCCTCACGGCGGCCGGCGCCGATCTGATCGGCTGCAACTGTGGCGTGGGCATCGACAACTACGTGAAGATCACCCGGATGCTGCGACAGGCGACCGACCGGCCGATCTGGGTGAAGCCCAACGCCGGGATGCCCGAACTTCAGGACGGCCGGATCGTGTACCGCCAGACTCCGGAGGAGTTTGCCTCCAAGGTGCACAGGCTTGTCGAGGCGGGGGCTCGTGTCATCGGGGGGTGTTGCGGCACCGGCCCCGAGTTCATCGCCGCCATTCGCCGAGCCCTGCGGCCGTAGAGATGCCGGCCGCCTTCGCCGTTGATGCTATGACGATGCTTGCCGTGGAGCCGCATGACCTCGAGCGGGCCAACTTCGGGGTGATGGTTGCGGGGGTGCTGGCTTGGGCGGTGTGGTGGTCGGTTCCCCGGCTGCGGCGGCACGCCTTGGCGGTAGGGCCATGTCGCCGCAATGGTCTGGGGCTTCCGGAAATCCTCTCCTGCGTGCTTGTCTATCTGTGCGGGTACTCGGCGTCGCATGCGTTGTTGGAGCGGTGGCTTGCCGGTGGCGTCGTCCCCGATCTGCGCGGGCGCCTGGCGGGGGTCGTCAGCACGAACCTCGGCCAGATCGCCGGCGGTCTGGCTTGTATCTGGTTCGGGCGTCGCTTCTTCGAGGGCGGGCTTCGGGGATTCGGGCTGCGGGCGGACCGCGCGGCCGGCGATGCCTTGGCCGGGCTGGCCGCGTGGTTGATGTCGTTCCCGGTGTGCTACGGCCTGCTGTATGCGGCCGAGGCGGCGCTGCGCTGGTGGCTTCGCACGGAGGTACTGCCCGCTCACGGCATCCTCGACGTGCTGAAAAACCCGCAGACGCCGCGGTGGGCCTGCGTGTGGGCGACGCTCGGGGCCGTGCTGGTGGCGCCGGTGACCGAGGAGCTGTTCTTCCGGGGCGTGGTGCAGTCGGCCCTCGTCGTCCACCTGCGTTCGCGCTGGAAAGGTGTGGCGATGGCGGCGGCGGTTTTCGGCGCGATGCACGCGTCGCAGCCGCAGGCCGTACTTCCGCTTGCGGCTCTCGGGCTGTTCCTCGGGTATGTTTACGAACGTCGGGGTTCGCTCGTGGCTCCCATGGCGCTGCACGCGGCATTCAATTCCTACACGATCATCTGGCAGGCGATGCTGCCGCCGGGCCCTTGACGCCGGCGTTCGCTGCGGTAGCATCGCGTCGCAACGGTCAAGCACCGCGCGACTCGACGCGCCAGGAGGCACTCATGTTGCGATGGAATGCGTTCCCCGCCGGCGTCCTGCTGGCTCTGGGGATGATTGTCGGCTGCCAGCAGCAGAAGAAGACCACCGCCGAATCGACGGCCCCGGAACAGCCGGTTGCTGCGGTTCCGGAAGCCACGGCGCCCGTCGCGGAGACGCCGGCCCCGGCGCCCGCGTCGGCGCCCGAGACGGCGCCGCCGCCGGCTCCGCTGCCGGAGCATGCGGCTCCGATTGCCGGGAGCCAGTCGCCCCTTCCGAGGGAGAGCTACACGCCGCGGAAACCCGCGCGGCCTCGCACACACGTGGTCAAGTCGGGCGAGACGCTACAGTCGATCGCGAAGAAGTACTACAATGACCCGCGCAAATGGCGGCGCATCTACGAGTACAACCGGCAGCGCATCAAGGACCCCGACAAGATCTCCGTCGGGATGAAGCTCATCATCCCGTAGGTCCGCCGGTCCGCTATCTGTCCCGGCCGATCCAGTTCGTGCGGGGGGTTGGCCCGCGGCGGGCTGCTCTCTTTGCCCGTGTGGGAATCCAGACCGTCGGCGACCTCGTCTGGTACTTTCCGTTCCGTCACCAGGTGCAGGGGGCCCCGCGGCCGATCGAGTCGCTTGTCGAGGGCGAGCCGGCCACCGTCGTGGGCCGGCTTCTGCATGTTGAGGTGGAGGGCCGCTGGAACCGGCGGGTCGTCGCGGCCGTCGCGGATCATTCCGGTCGCTGCGAGCTGGTCTGGTTCAATGCTCCGTACGTGGCGGATCGTCTCGAGTCCCTCGTGCGGCGACGGGTTCGCGTGCACGGTCGCGTCCGTTGCCACGACGGGCTGCCGCAGTTCATCAACCCGCGAATCGATGAGGCCGAGACCTCCGGCGGGATGGCCGCCGCCGAGCGGATCGAGCCGGTGTACCGCGCCACCGAAAAGCTCCCGAGCCGCCTGATCGCCACGGTCATATCCAATGCCCTTCCCAAGGCCCTTGCGGAGATTGAAGAGTTCTTCGACGAGGCGCATCTGTCGGCGCGGCGACTGGCCCGTCGCCGCTCGGCGATCGAGCGGTACCACCATCCGGAGCGCCTGGAAGACATTCCCGCCGCCCGCCGGCGGATCGCCTATGACGAGCTCTTCCTCATGCAGCTCGCCATCGCGCTGAAGCGTCACCGCTCCCTGACAATGGACCGCGCCGTGCCGCTCCCATCATCCGAGGAAATCGACCGCCGGATCCGGCGTCGCTTCCCGTTCACTCTGACGCGGGCTCAGGACCGGGCGATAGCCGAGATTGTGACCGACCTGGCCCGGCCCCGCCCGATGAACCGGCTTCTTCAGGGCGACGTCGGGTCGGGCAAGACCGTTGTAGCTCTTTACGCAGCTCTGGTGGCCGTCGCCAACCGTCATCAGGTTGCCATCATGGCCCCGACGGAGGTGCTCGCCGAGCAGCACTTCCGGAATGTGGAGAAGTACCTCGCAGGCAGCCGCGTGCGCCGGGCCCTTCTGACCGGCCGGAGCACGCCCAAGCCGCGCCGGGAAGCCCTGGCAGCGACGGCTCGCGGCGACCTGGACCTCGTCATCGGCACTCAGGCCCTGCTCGAGAGGGACGTGACGTTTCGATCGCTGGCCCTGGTCATCGTGGACGAGCAGCACAAGTTCGGCGTGGTCCAGCGCGGAACGATTCGCGCCCGGGCCGGCGAGAGCTGCCTGCCGCATTACCTGGTGATGAGCGCCACGCCCATCCCGCGGACGCTTTCGATGACCGTTTTCGGCGACCTGGACGTTTCCGTCCTCGATGAACTGCCGCCGGGGCGTCAGAAGACGACCACGCTCTGGTTCGGTCCCGACCGCGCGGAAGCCGCGTGGAACCTCGTTCGCGAGCGACTGGCGGCAGGCGAGCAGGCGTACATCGTCTATCCGCTCGTCGAGGAATCCGAGGTCATGCCCCTGCGCGCCGCGGTGGCAGAGGCGGAGCGGATTGCCCGCGAGGTACTTCCGGGTGTCTCGGTCGGTCTGCTGCATGGGAGGATGGCGGCGCGCAGGAAACGCGAAGTGATGCAGCAGTTCGCTTCGGGGCGGATACGGGTTCTCGTCGCGACGACGGTCATCGAGGTCGGCGTCGACGTTCCGAACGCGACCGTGATGGTCATCCAGCATGCGGATCGGTACGGCCTGGCGGCGCTGCACCAGCTCCGGGGGCGGGTCGGTCGCGGGGAGCGGCCGGCTTGGTGCATCCTCATGACGGACGAAGTGGGCGATCTGGCTGCCCGGCGACTGGCGGTTCTCTGTGAGACGACCGACGGGTTTCGAATCGCGGAGGAGGACCTGCGTCTCCGGGGGCCCGGCGAGGTTCTAGGAACTCAGCAGCATGGATGGCCGGAGCTGAGGGTGGCCGATCTCGTGGCGGATGCGGAGTTGCTTGAGCTGGCCCGTCGCGATGCGCTCGATCTGGTGCGACGGGACCCGCGATTGTCTGAGCCCCGGCACGCCGCGATCCGCCGGGAACTCGTGGCCCGATTCCGCCACCGCATGGCCTGGCTGGACGTGGCCTGAGGGGTCGAGAATACGTTCTGAGGCCGGCGTCGGGCCGGGGGGTGACCGCCGGGGCGTCATTTTCGCCGCATCGCGCGATCCATTTCCCGTCTGTGCTCGCGTTCGCGCATCGATTCGCGCTTATCGCGGTAGGTCTTCCCACGGACGAGCGCCAGTTCGACCTTGGCGATCCCGCGGTCGTTGAAGTAGATGCTCAGCGGTACGAGCGTGTGCCCCGCTTGCGTCACCTTGGCGTAGAGCCTGCGGATCTCCCGTTTGTGCAGCAGGAGCTTGCGGGGCCGCTTGGGGTCGTGACGGACCGTGGTGGCAGCCGGGTAGGGCTGGATGGTCGCGCCCAGGAGCACAGCTTGCTCGTTGACGATCCGCGCATAGGCCTCGTCCAGGGACGCTTGGCCGTCCCGAAGGCTCTTGACCTCGGATCCGGTCAGGGCGATCCCGGCCTCGATCGTTTCGAGGATGTGGAACTCGAAGCGGGCCTTCCGATTGAGTATCCTGCGTGGCGGCGTCGGATCCTTCTTGGCCATAAGCCCAGGCAGAAGCGTGGGTTACGCTAAAACAGGCCGGCTCCAAGGCCGGGCCCTGGATTGCCGATAAGTCCTTGGCAGACATGAATCTTAGCCTGATTCGGTGGGGCTGCAACCACCCTGAGTCCCGGTGGTATAATGAGGTGGCCTATGTGGACGCGGAAGGTTGAGGACTCCTCCGAGCGCCTCACCCGGCGGGCGGAGAGGAAGCTCATCGCCAAGGCGCGCGCCGGCGACCAGGACGCCGCGCGCCGTCTGATCGACGCCCACAAAGACCGGTTGTTTGCATTCGTATGGCGGATTGTGCGGGACCATCACGACGCCGAAGAGATCTGCCAGGATGCCTTTATGCGGGCGTTCTCGTCGCTCGAGGCATTCCGGCCCGAGTATCGGTTCAGCACCTGGCTGTTCACGATCGGGTACCGGCTGTGCCTGAACTGGATCCGCCGCAAGCACGCGGTCACGGGCGAGATCGACATGAGTGCCGTGCAAACCGAGCGGCTCGATGCGCTCGAGGAGCTGGCCCAGAGCGAGGATGCCCGGCGGCTCAAGAACGAGATCTGGAATGCCGTGGACCAGTTGTCCGTTCCGCAACGGGCGACGGTCCTGCTCTATTACCGTGAAGGACAGAATTGCCAGGACATCTCGGAGACGATGCAGATCCCGGTGGCGACCGTCAAGAGCCACCTGCACCGGGCCCGAGCACGTCTGCGCGAGCTTCTGTCCGACGTGGCCGACGACTGGTCGAAAGTCAGCGTGTTGAGGGAACAGGCCTCATGATCTCGTGCTCGCAAGCCCGTCATCTCTTCGATGCCTTTCTCGACGACGAGCTGCCGCCGAACCTCCGCGCCGAGGTCCACGCGCATCGGCTGAGCTGCCCGCCGTGTTCGCATGAACTGGCGATCCTCGAGGCGTGCGCCGACGTCATCCGGACTGACCGCCGAGAGCCAAGGCTGCACGAGGACTTTACCGATCGGGTCATGACGGCCTTCGGCAACCGGAAGCAGCCGGCGCGCCATACATGGCAGCGCATCGCCATCTTTGCCGGCTCCCCGCTGGCGGCCGCCGCGGTGCTGGTGTTTGCGATCACGACCTCATTGCGGCCGCCGAGCGGCACCGTCCGGCCGCGGGAGATCCGGGCGGACGTGGAGCGGCTGCCTGCCGCGATCGCGAGGGACCTGCCGGGCAGGCCGATGGAGAGCATGACCGTCGCGGAGCGGGTCCAGTTCGAACAGGCCAGCGAGGTGCCCGTTAAGGAAGTGCTGGAGGCCATGCTCTATCCCGCCATCGAGCGAACCAACAGGACGCTCGCCCAGACGCGGCAAAGTGCCTCTCAACTGGCCGGTATGGTCGCTGACAGCTTTCACTTCGTGCCGCCGCTTCCTGCGGTGGAGCCGGCCCCGGCGATCGACCGCGTGGCCGACGCGGATCGGCCTCACGGGGCCGCCTCCGAGCGGCGAATCGGCGCGGACGCGCCGCCCGTGGAAGGCCTCCCCGACGAGTTTGACATCATAGAACCCTCAGACCAGTATCCGACCTCGCCGGTACAGACGCCCACCCCGGAAGAGATCGAGGTGATGTGACGGCCGTCCGGCAGGCGGGATCCGTGTCCCCTTTTGTCCGTAACGTGACGCGCTGCATGTGGATCGGGGGGCTCGTTGTTGCCTTGGCGGGGGGTCTCTCGATCCCGCCGAGGCGGCTGTCGGCCCAGTCCACGTCCCCCGCCAGCGCTGCCTCTGCGGATGCGGGATCCCTGGCGCGGTTCGTTCCTCCGGACACGCTTCTGTTCGCCGAGATCCGTGACTGGCGTGGACTCGAAGGCGAGCTGGCCCAGAGCGACTGGGGTACGGCCATCTCGTCTCTGTTGATGGGCCGCGCCGATGAGCCCGGCAGCGGCAACGAGGCCATGATGCCGCTGGCCCGCGCCCTGGGAATCAACGATCCCGTCGTCGCCCGACGGGAGCTCTTCGGACGACAGGCGGCCATCGGTCTGCCGGGCCTTTCCCAATTGGCGCAGGCCGTGCTGCTGTTCGTGCCGGCGCACGTCGAGCCCATCCGGACTGCCTTGGCCGCGCGGGGGATACAGCCTGAGGTTCTCGGGCGCGTGCAGCAGTATCGACTCGACGCGACCCACTGGCTGGCCACGGACGGGCAGGTCGTGGCGCTCGGGGAACGCGGGTCGGGCCAGACGCTTTACGACAGGACCGTCCGGTTGCTTGCCGGTTCCGACGGGGCTTCGCTGACGGCTGACGAGTACTTCCGCGAGGAGCTGGCCGCCTTGGGTCCCGGGCCGCATCGGGCGACGATCTACTTTTACGACCCCGGGCAGCCCGCAACGACCCGACCCGGTGCGACCACGAGACCGGTGTCCGGCCCCGCTTCCCGACCGGCCTCGAGGCCGGCGGAGCACACAGGCATCTCCCCTCAGGCAGCCTCGGCGCCGGCTTCGCTGGCGGCCACGCAGGCGACCACTCAGGCCGCCAGGCGGGTACCCCAGCGGTGGCTGCCGTCCTCGTGGCCGCGGCTTGTGCGGGGGGTGGCCGTGGTCCGAATGGATGGCCCGACGATCCTTCTGAGCGTCCGCGGCCAGCTCGACCAGCCCGCGCCACGGCTCCCGGATGCGAACGCGTCGCTCCTGGAGGAGCTTCCGGCGACGACGCTCGCCGCGTGGTGTCAGCCGATGCACCTCGTGGGGCAGTACCGGGCGGTGCTGTCGGAGGGGCCCAGCTACCTTTCGTTGTACCTGACGTTCGTCGATGCGCGAATGCGGGCGTCGGGCAGCTCGATCGAAGACGGCTTCCTGTCCAAGCTCGGCCGTGACACAACGATCATCCTGGGTGTGGTACCCGTCTCGGAGCAGAGTGAGAAGCTCGGATATGCGCTGCCGGTGCTCGGTGTGGCGATCGCCGTTCAGGACGCTGCGGGGGCCGCCGCGGCGGCGGATCTGGTGGGTGCGGCGATCCTGGACATGCTCCGCTTTCCGGCGATCGTGGCAAAGATGAAGAACCCGCTGCGGGTCGAGACCCTGGCCGTCGATGGCGCGACGGTCCGCCGGATCCACCTGGGCGAGTTCTTCCGTGTGCAGACGGCGTGTCCCTACACCCACACGCTTCAGCTTGCGTGGACGGTGACCGACCGGGATCTGATCGTCTCGACGCACGTGGACCACATCCGGCAAATTCTCCTCGCGCGGGCCGGGCTGGCCCCGCGACTGGGGCCGAAGATTGCCGCGGCGGGCAAGCTGGATGGCGCCACGGATGCCGACGGGCTCCTGCTGGCGCAGCCGCGGGAGATCGCCGCCATGTTCGCCGACTGGCTCGACTACCTGGCCCGCACGCGGCCCGAGGTGCTGGAGGCCGATTGGTGGCGGTCCCGGCAGCTTGACCAGGCCGGTCGCGCGAGTCTTGGATTCCGGATGGGCGGCATCGCGCCCGGGCAGATTGTGGTACACAGCACGCTTCCGGGCTGGCCCGCGCACGGGCGACTCCAGGCCAACGATCGCATCGTGGGGGCCGGGGGGGTTCCGCTTTCGGCCGAGAATCCGAAGGCCAGCCTCAGGCAGCTCATCGCCAGCCGGCAGAACAGTCGCGAAGTGACGCTTACCGTAGAACGGGAGGGCAAGCGACTGGATGTCACGATTCCGCTTCCCGAGGAGCCGGCCGCGTTCGATCCCATCGGGGCCATCCGGCAGATCGGCGCGCTGCTTGAGCCCTTCGCGGCCGCATCCTATGCGGTCTGGAGCGCCCCGCCGGACCGGTTTAACGCCCGCGTGATGCTCCGGGCTGCCCGTGCAACGAGCCGGCCATCGCTCGGCACCCGCCCGGCGACGCGTCCGTCGGCCACCTCGCCCGCCAGTGCGCCGGCGCGCGCGACCGGTCCCGCCACTGGGCCGGCGGCTTCCGCGAGGCCCGCACTCGGGCCTTGGAGCTTCGGGTGAGGAAGGGCGGGCCGGGATCCCTTCGAGCCGGCGTGCCAATCGCTCCGGCCCCGGAGCGGGATTGGCCCGCAGGGCACCGGATGCATGGGGCCTGTGCCCTCCGTCAACTCTGTCCCGGCTCCGTTCGACGCTGGAGAAGGCAGACCATCCATTGAGGCTGCTGTCCCGGCCGGAGGAATCTCTCCAGACGTCTGAGCAGACGGACCGCCGTCCGGCGGGGCGAATGACTCAGGGCCGGCGAGCCGCCGCACGCCGGACACCTCGCGAGAGGCTCGTTCGAAGGCATGCCTTCCAGATGGTGGCGTGTGCGGAAGAGCCAGCGGCATCCCGGGGTATCGCACGAACCGGTCAGCAGCACTGACCACAGCCGCCAGCCCGGAAACTCGGCTGCCAGGTGTTTCCATGAGGCGAACGACCGCAGGTGTCCGCTGGTGTGGAAGACGCAGCCGCATCGGCCGCATCTGGCCCATCGGGCCGGCAGGTACTCGTCGAACGGCACGCCCAGCAGCAGCCAGGACCGGGCGACGCGGTCAAGCTCCTCGATACCCGACCGGTAGAGCCCGTCGGGCAGATGTTCCAAGACTTCGCTACAGCACACCAGGTCGAAGCTTCGGTCGCCGAACGGCAATCGGCCGATTGTCCCGACGACACGCGGCACCGTCACGAAACGCAACGGGGTCGGAACGCGGTCCAGTGCGATCACGAGCGGCGCTGCCGCCGGCAGCCGGTTCGTGAGTTCCCCGTCGCCGCAGCCTACGTCCAGGATGGAGTGGACGTTGGGGGGCACCATACCCACGATGGTGCGGAACTTGAGCTGGTGCGCCTCATCCCGCGTGGGCCCCTGGAGCCACACGCTCGGATGATTGAAGCGGGCGAGCTCGTGCACGGACTGCCCATCTGGCATGATACGTCCGGTCGCCGCAACCGCCTCGCGCCGGGCCGTCGCCCTTGTTTTTCGCGGGGGCGGGTCGGTTACGTGTGCTTCTCCGGCTTGCGGAAGGCAAGCTTGAGGATCTCCTGGGGGTCGCTGCGATCCCGAGGGGTGCCGTAGCGCTTCCACTTCGGGTCGAGGCGGCAGAAGTAGTCATAGCCGTAGGCCATGTACATCGCGTCGAGCACGCAGCAGGCGACCATGGCCTCGGCCACCGGATAGATCCGCGGGCAGATGGTGATATCCCGTCGGGTGATGGCGGCCAGCTTCGCGGGCCGGCCTTTGACCATATCGATGCTGTCCTGTTCCTTGGAAATCGTCGGCGTCGGCTTCACGGAGAACCGCAGGCGGAGTTCCTCGCCGGAACTGATGCCGCCGAGGAAGCCGCCCGCCCAGTTCGTCCGGAAGCGAACGTGGCCCTGTTCATCGAGGTAGGGGGGGTCGTTCCACTCTGAGCCTTTCATTGCAGCGGCCTTGAATCCGCCGCCGAACTCCAGCCCCGTCACCGCTCCGATCGAGAAGATCGCGTGAGCGATCGTTGCCCGCAGCTTGTCGAATACAGGCTCGCCCAGCCCTGCCGGCACGCCGCGGACGAGCACCTCGATCGCGCCGCCGCAGGTGTCGCCCTCCTTGCGCACTTCCAGGATGTCGGCGATCATCCGCTCGGCGGCTTCCAGGTCGCAGCAGTTGAGGTCGTTCTTCCGGTAGTTTTCGCGAACCTCTTCGAATGTCAGCTCGCGGGCCTTGACTCCATGCGACTCGATCACATGCCCGAGCACCTCGATGCCCTCGCGCGCGAGGATCTGTTTGGCGACGGCGCCGCCGGCGACTCGGCTGCATGTCTCGCGGCCGCTGGCGCGCCCGGCCCCGCACCAGTCGGAGAACTCGCCGTACTTGACGAAGAAGGTATACTCGGCATGGCCGGGGCGGATCAGGTCCTTGACGGCGCGGTACTGATCCACGTGGATCTTCTGGCGGTCCACGTTGTAGATGATCATGCCCACGGGGGCGCCGGTCGTCACGCCCTCGAGCACACCGGCCACGACATGGACCTGATCCGTTTCCTGGCGGGGCGAGTCGAGCTTGCTCTGCCCCGGCCGTCGCTTGTCGAGTTCGGCCTGGATGTGGGCCACGTCGAGCTTCATGCCCGGCGGCACGCCGTCCACGATCGTCAGGAGGGCATCCCCATAGGACTCGCCGCAGGTCGTGATCCGGAAGAACCTCCCGAAGGTGTTGCCCAGCATGGCTCTTGTCTCCTCAGGTTCGTGGCGTCCGGGGCCCGGCCGGGCCGACCCGCATGAGGGGGTCGGCCGCGATCCTCAAATGTCCGCCACGCACCGGTCGTAGAATTCGACGTAGTTGTTTCGATCGGGGCCGGCCAGCAGCTGCATCGCGGCGCGCGGGTGCTGGTTCAACTGCCCCGTGATGTTGTAGGGGATGAGCGGGCCCCACTCGAGCGTTTCCCGCAGTGCGAGGAACCGCTCCTGGATGATCCGCAGGATCGGGCGGAGGTCGAACTTGGGGTTTCGAAGAAAGCCGATGAGCAGCTCCATCGGGCAGTTCCCGGCGCCGCGCCCCAGGCCCATGATCGTGGCGTCCACGCGCTCGGCCCCGTGGATGATCGCCTCGATGGTGTTGGCGAACGCGAGTTGCTGGTTGTTGTGGGCGTGAATCCCGACTTCCTTGCCCGTGCCCTCCAGGGCCTTGAGATACTTCTTGACCAGCAGTTCGACCTGTTCGGCGTACAGCGCCCCGAAACTGTCCACCACGACGATCGTGCTGGCCGGTGTCTGCGCGAGCACCTCCAGCGCCTGATCCAGCTCCGCCTCCTGAATGACCGAGACGGCCATGAGGTTGCACGTGACCTCGTAGCCCTTCTGATGAGCGTCCTCGATCATGTCCACGGCCGTGGGGATCTGGTTGACATATGTGGCCACGCGAATGACGTCGAGTACGCTCTTTTCCTTGGGAAGGATGTCCGTGCGGTAGTCGGTCTTCTCTGCGTCGGCCATGGCCGCCAGCTTGATGGGGACGGGGCCGTCGCCGACGATCCGCCGTAAGTCATCCTCGTCGCAAAACTTCCAGCAGCCGAACTTGTCGCGGGCGAAAAGCCGCTTGCTGGCCTTGTAGCCGATCTCCATGTAGTCCACGCCGGCCTCGATGCAGGTCTGGTACACGGCCTTGACCAGGTCGTCATCGAAGCAGTGGTCGTTCATGAGGCCGCCGTCCCGGATGGTGCAGTCCAGTACCTTCAGGTTCGGCCGGTAGGTAATCCACGGTGCCTTCACGGTGGCGACTCCTTCAGAGACCCGCGAACCGAAGCATTCTGGCGGCCGGGCCAAGGGGTGTCAACGACCGACTCCGGGCTGTGGGCGCCGCGCCGGCTTCTAAAGGCTGGAGCGGGCCGCAGGACAGGCCGGCATAACCCTCTGAGGGGACGTAGGTTGCCACTGGGGCCCGGCTGGCGTGAGCAGCACGCTTCGAAGGGGCGGCCCCGGCACCCCCCCGCGGGAGACGTCGCACGGACGCCAAGTGGGTGACGGGGCTGACAAAGGCCGATATGAGACACATGACGCACGGCACGTTGCTTCTGGTCTGGGCGGTGAATGCGGCGACCTCCGGGGCGGGCCCCACGGGGTCGGTGGACTCAGGGCCTGGCGGAACCAGTGCCGGGCCGGCGGGGGCGAGCGTTACGGCAGATCACCGACGACTCGTGCGTGTTTTCGACTTCGACGAAAAGCCGCTGGGCAACTTTGAACGCATCCCGATGCAGTGGACGCGGCATTACGAATGGGGATTTCCACAGCACCTCGAGGCCACGTTCGATGCGGACGTCGGTCACCGCGCGCCGCCCAGCTTTCGAATGAAGCTCAACGGCGGGAGTATCGCGTTTCATTATCGGGCCAGGACCATCGAGATCATCCCCACGAGCGATTACGTCGTGCTCGCTTACGTTCGCACGGAGGGCCTGCGGCGGGCCCGGGCCTTCCTCAGCGCGGCGATGATGGACCGAACGGGCAGCCTGATCGAGGGAAGTGAGGTCTTCAGCGAACGCGTTGGAGGTGAGGGGGACGACTCATCGTGGCATCGGCTTTCGGTGACCCTGCCCGGCGGCGTGCGGAACGCGCGGTACATCGCGATTTCTCTCTGGCTGGCACAGCCGGGAGCAGAGCGCGTCCCGCCGCGCGGGACGCCTTCCTCCGCGGATCAGATCGAGGACATCCACGGGGCCGCATGGTTCGATGATATCGAGATCTACCGCCTGCCGAGGGTGCGACTGGCGACCGGCTTGCCCGGTAATGTCTTCTATCACGATTGCAGGCCGGCGCTTCTGGCCCTCGTGGGAGACGCAGACGGTGCCGGACTGGATGCCCGGCTTACGGTGCGGGACGCGGACGCGACCGCCATCTGGTCGACGACCCTGGCAATCAGCCCCCCGCAGCAACCGGACCCCCGGCCTGTGGAGTTGCCCCCGCTGGGCCCGGGCGTGTACACCGCCGAACTGGCCGTGTCGGCCGCCACCGGCCTGCTGAGCCTGAGGACGGTGCGATTCGCGGT
>Ga0209227_1000593_pt1 | contig 30800 bp, 28 predicted proteins | sample YNPBryantNP2012_FD_185815 | JGI IMG/M metagenome (GOLD analysis project Ga0209227, IMG submission 185815) | Anoxygenic and chlorotrophic microbial mat microbial communities from Yellowstone National Park, USA - YNP Bryant NP 2012 (SPAdes)... ...
GCTTGATTTCGCGGGACGAGTTCGAAGAGAAGAAACGCGAACTGTTGAGCCGAATATGACATTGCTTTCGTGATGTCGGGATATGACCAGGGACGAGTCCCTTGCAAAAAGGTATTTCACCGCAGAGGCGCAGCGTTCGCAGAGAAATATTCGCGTCACTCAAACGTATGCTTCGCCATGCATCCATCATGATCCGTTTTCAGGGTTCTCTGCGCTCCCAGCGTCTCAGCGGTACGTTTTTGCAACGAAGTCAAAGGACACATTGTGAACGACCTTCTTCCCCGGATCGAACAGGCACGTTCGGTTATCACCGCCCGTAGTCGTATTGAACCGCGCATTGCGCTCATCCTCGGATCCGGGTTGGGCGAGCTGGCAGATGCCGTCACCGATGCCATCACCGTGCCCTATGCGGAGATACCCGGCTTTGGGCAGCCTGCGGTTGTTGGCCATCGCGGTGAACTGGTACTCGGTCTGCTGGCGGGGCAGCCGGTTGTTGTGATGCGTGGACGTTTCCACTTTTACGAGGGGCACTCGATGCAACAGGTGACATTTCCAGTGCGCGTGTTGCATGCCCTCGGCTGTACCACGCTGCTGGTAACCAATGCCGCGGGCGGATTGCACGCCGATTGGCGTGTGGGCGATCTGATGCTGATCACCGATCATATTTTTCTGCCGGGGCTGGCCGGGCATCACCCGCTGCGCGGACCAAACGATGATCGACTGGGACCACGATTCCCGCCAATGATCGGCGCATATGATGCAACGTTACAGGCAGTGGCGCGCGCAGTGGCCATCGATCTGGGTATATCGCTACGCGAGGGCGTCTATATGATGCTCTCCGGTCCGGCATTCGAGAGCAGCGCCGAGTTACGCATGTGCCGCATACTCGGCGCCGACGCGGTTGGAATGTCAACCGCGCCGGAAGTCGTTGTGGCGCGGCATATGGGGATGCGTTGCCTGGGATTGTCGCTGATCACCAACCTCGCGCTGCCGGATGGACCGCCTGCCAGTCATCAGGAAGTGCTGGATGCCGGTCATGCGGCGCGACCGGCATTCACTGCGCTGATCTGCGGCATCCTTGCGCGGATGGACAGTGCTGCTACCATCCCCACGTCCCCGGTCCCCCTTTGAACGGTCCGACAATATCCGACGTGATCCATCCGCCGTAGAAGTCGCCCTCCTGCGCAACGACCTGTTCATCATCGACATAACAGGCGTCCATCCGGCTCGGATAGAACGCCACGTATCCGGCAATTGCTTCGTAGCCGGGCGATGGACGAGCGTAAGCCCATGCTGCGTGATCGGCACGCTTCTCACCGACCTGCACGGTATAGTAGCTGGCAGATCCCTTGAACTCGCAGAATGATCGTCTGCCGGTCGGCGTCAGATATTCCATTCGAATATCGTCGGGCGGAATATAGTATGTCGGCGGATGACTCGTCTCCAGAACGCGCAGCGCACGGCGCGTATCGGCAATGGTCACCCCGCCGAACACCACCCGCACACGGCGTGATGTCGGTTCAACCCGTGGCGGGCGCGGATAATCCCAGACCGACTCCTGCCCCGGACCGGGCGGGATGCGACGAACAGGTTTCATGGCGCACTCCTTGCCTGAACACCGGCGCCGACTTCCTGCTCCTCCGCCGGTTGCAGAGTCATACGCGACGCAGCGACCTCTTCGACCCGTGAGCGGCTCCAGGGCATCGGATGGTACTGCACGTTGAGCCAGGGCTGGATGAAATCACTGTAATGACGGCTGCCAGGGTGCCCTGACTGACCGGTTGGCTGAATGCTCTGACTGCGATCCCAGTCGGCAGTGTCGCAGATCTGACGATACGATGGCGCGACATAGAAGGGCGGACCGGCGAACTCGCGCGGCAGAAATCCCATGTTGACCGTGTCAAGATCACCGCCGGTCGGGAATGGTCCGCGGTTGAAGATCGTCGCCAGCGCTGGCAAGGAACCGAGCGGATGGCGAATCGTCAGCGAATGGATGCGCCCATACCGCCAGGCGCTGACATCGTCGCCAAGTTCGGCGCGCAGTTCGGCGATGGTCGCATTCCAGGCAGTAGCCAGTATGTCGTCTGCCGTGCGCTCGCCGAAGAAGCGATCATCACGTTCACTCAGACGGCGCAGAAGATCGGGGAACATCCGATGGGCGAAATCACGCCCCGGCAGCGATGCGAACGCTCCTAACCCGACGACGAGATTGAGCATGTCGGCGGCATCGGCGCAGGCAGTGGTCAACAGGCGTTCGCGCAACCGGGAATAGATCGTGCCGCCAATACTATCGGCGCTCAACTCGCCATTCCAGGTTGCAAGCGCATCACGCGCCTGCTGCGCCACCGGGTCATCGGCAGGCAAACGACCGGCGAGCGACGCCAGTTCCAATCCCGGCAGGCTGCGCACATCGGCGTGAATACGTGCAAACGACTCTGCATCGTGGCGGGGAGTCTGTTCAATCAACTGACGGATGCGCGCGGCGCGGTAGCCATTCATCCATTCTGCCGGGAACGGATGCGGATACGACTCGTCAACGATGCGGTTGTTGGCCGTAACGACAAACCCTTCCGGCGGGTTCAGAACGTGGGGCAATTCGGCGTGCGGAATAACGCCGACCCATTCGTACTCACCTGTCCAACCGGGAACCGGCAGGCGACCGTCACCTTTCGCGCGCAGTGGCACATCGCCGCCGAGCGCATAACCAATATTCCCCTCCACATCGGCATAGGTGAAGTTCTGCGGCGGTACAGTCCAGTCGACCAGCGCTGCGCGAAAACTTTCCCAATCATGGGCGCGATTCAACCGAAACACAGCGCGCAGCAGGCGTCCTGGCGTCAGCGCCGTCCAGCGCAGCGCCAGCGGTTGATCGGCGTGCGTCGTCTGACCGTTCGATGCCCCCTGTTTCTGATCGGGAAGCAGAGCGTTGATAATCGGACCGTGACGTGTGATGCGCACCTCTTCGATCACCACCTCGCGTTGCCCGCGAACGACAATCTCCTCACGCACCAGTTCTGCAGTTTCCCACTGCCCCTGATACTCATACCGCAACCTGGTCGGATCGGTCGGATCGAATTTCTCCAGATAGAGGTCCTGCACATCATTGCGCGTGTTGGTCATACCCCAGGCAATATGCTCATTATGCCCGATGACCACGCCGGGTGTGCCGGGAATACTGGCGCCAGTAACGTGAAAATCGCCGCCGCTCAAATGGTTTTCGTACCAGAGGGAGGGCATGGTGATTGCCAGGTGGGGGTCGTTGGCGAGCATTGCTCCGCCGCCAGCGGCGCGCTGCGGCGCCACAGCCCACGAATTGCTGCCCTGCCCGGCGCCGTCGGGGAAGAAGCGCGCAACGGCATCGGCCCGATCAATGGCGGATTGCCCCATTGTGCGCGTGTACTGAACCCCATGCGGCACGATGATCGGATGGTCGTCCGGGTAGCGTGGTTCGAGCGCTGCAGCGCGTTCCGCGCCAACGGTCGCAATCAGGCGCGCGCGCACCAGTTCCTCGCGCCAGTTGTGCGCGAGTTGCAGCGCCATCATTTTGCCCCACACGATCACATCCGCTACCGTCCAGGGGTGGGGGCGCAACCGCAGAATCGTAAACTCAATCGGCAGATTGCCAGCGTGCTGGTCAATGAACGCATTGACTCCCCGAACATACGCCTCGACCAGCCGGCGTGTCTCATCGTCCAGCGTGTCGGCTTCGCGTCGCGCCACCCTGCCGAACCCCAGCACCCGAATGAACCGGTCGGAGTCGAGCGCCACCGCGCCAAACAGTTCCGCCAGTTGACCTGATGCGGCGCGCCGCTGGAACTCCATCTGCCAGAGACGATCCTGCGCGTGGACATATCCCTGCGCCATGAAGAGGTCTTCACTGTTGGCAGCGTAGATATGCGGAACACCCCAGCGATCACGAATCACCTTGACTGGCGCTTCCAACCCCGGTAACGGCAGTGTGCCGGATGTGCGGGGCAGCGGTCGGCGCAGCGCCGCAATAGCGCCGACGCCAGCGAGACCCGCTGCTGTACCGATGACAATACCGGCAGCTTTCCCCAATTGACCAAGCGAAATCATGCCAGCACCTGTTTCTCTTACTGCTCGAATAACTCAATCATCCCGCTACTGTTCCTTTGGCAACGATGTGGCAATGTCGTAGACCAATACCTGCACGTCGAGTCCTTCCTCGGTGAGCAATTTCAGCGTTATCTCCTGGGTCGCCGATCGAATCGCTTCTTCATGGTCAGCTGGCGCATATGCGCGAATCGCTGCTTCCTCCGCAGAACGACGCTGCACTTTGAGTACTGCGTCGGGACTGACGTTCTTGATCCGCTGCGACAGATCGGCAATGGCTTCATCAAGCGTCATCGTGTGCTCCTTCTGTCTCAGGATGCTTCTGCATTATACGCGATTCTGGCGTGTCGCATCCGGGCTACGAGTTCGCTGAGAATGAGCGCAGTTGCGCCCCATACCTTGTAACCGTCGATGACAAAGAATGGCACAAGCACCTCATGACCGTGCAGTGTCCAGCGTTCCATCACAACCGTAGCCGGGTCGAAGAGTTCGCGCAGGGTAGCTGTGATAACCCGGTCGACTTCATCATGATTGATCGTCAGGTGTGGCCTGGCATCGAGCAATCCCACGACCGGTGTGATGCAAAAATTGCTTGGCGGAATATACACCGGCGTCAGTGTTCCAAGCACCGTCACGCTGTCCGGCGCGATGCCGAGTTCTTCCGCGCATTCGCGCAATGCTGTTGCAACCGGTCCTGCATCATCCGGGTCGGTTGCGCCGCCCGGCAGAGAGACCTCACCCCGGTGGCTGGCAACCTGGTTGCTCCGCACGGTCAACAGCAGACGCAGATCGGCGCCATCGGGGTAGAGGGCGATCAAGACGGCGCCGATGCGCGGAATAATCCCTGGAGCTGGCTCACGCGGGCGGAATGAGCGCCCGGTGAGATCTCGCACCAGCAGCAACTGATCGTCTGGCAGGGAGACGGTGGTGTTGAGCGCCTGACGGACGAGGTGCACCCAACCTGCCCAGGGCGCATCGTTGTATGCAATATCCACCGTCGGTAACGCTCCTTCCACGTCTGCTGTACGATAGAACATAGCACGAACCCTGTCAAGACGCAAGTATCTGATAACCGTCTTTTTATTATCGTACCTCGTTACCGTAACCGACGCGGCACAGGCGTCGGTGTCGTCGGCGGGACAGTGCACGTCAATGAGCGGACGATCTGCCCCGTGCCGCGTATTCGCACCGTTACCTCATACGTTCCAGCCCGCTCCACGCCGGGGATCAATGGCAGCGCAAAGTCGCCGGATGCACGGGCGCTGCCGCCGCCAACGATCCGGGTTCCGAAATAGATCAACAGCGGCGCGTGCGGCGGCGCCACGCCACTGATAAGGACTAACCGACCGGGTGCGCATTCCAGAGCGCCCGGCACTGTCGGCGTTGGAGGCGTGGTGTCCGCAACCTGCATGAATTGCGGCACGGTGGGCGGTATGCGGGTTGGCGGCGGCGCACTGGTCAGCGTGGGACGTACCGTGGGTGGCGTTGTTGGAGTTGGTGGCATCGTCGGAGTTGTTGCGGCGGGCGCCGGAGGAACTGTCGGCGGCACTGGAGTGGTGGCGGTCGGTGAGCGTCCGGCAGTCGGCGATGCTGGCGGCGGGTAGGCTGATGGCGGCGACGCTGATGGCGGCGACGCTGTTACGTTTGGCGCCGGGTATCCCTGTTGCGCTGTCACATACGCCTTCCCGTCGATCACAAACAACGCTGTGCCAATGCCGAGACATATGATGAGCAGGGGGATCAGCAGCGATGTTTGATGGGGTGGATTATTCATACGATCACTCAGTTGATAGTAGTGATATAATAGAACATCAAGGATATATCTTACACCATTTCCGTTCGGAGTGCCGGGTAAAGGCAACTGCGTCCAGCGTTCTCGCGGAAATTGGTTTGACGAACAGGAGGATATGGCTATGTCGTGGGCTGAAGATGTGCTCAAAGACCTGAGTGCACACGGACATCGAGTGACCGCCCCGCGTCGCGCCATCCTGGAACGAATCACGCAGTACAATCAACCGTTCAGCGCCGAGCAGTTGTTCCGCGATCTTGGCGGCGAGACTGGTCCGATTGGGCGCGCGACCATTTACCGCACGGTCGATCTGCTGGTCGAGGATGGATGGCTTTCGCGTGTTCACTGGAGCGCTTTGAAGGAAACACACGTGGCGAATGAGCATGCCTATGTTCCGGTAGAACAGGGTCATCAGCATCACATGATTTGCCGCAAATGCGGAACGGTTATCGCCTTTGAAGGGTGTGATGTTGAGACGCTTCTGGGCGGGCTGGCGCGTCGGTTGAACTTCAAGGTCGAAGGTCACTGGCTTGAGGTCTATGGTTTGTGCCAGGTGTGCCAGCGATCTGAATGAGAGTCCGCATCAGGTTGGTCGATCATGCACCCCGGTTGCGAACAATGTCGATGGAACACATTTCGGCGGGCAATTGCTGACCGAAAGGTCTTTCGGTCTCCCCTCATGGTGCATCACGCCAGGCGCCCGCCGAAATGAATTCACCACGTACTTTCTGCGTACCAGACAGGGTTCGTGGACGTACCGCTTATAGCAGTTCTCAGATACATTAACCCTTGTCTGGGTCTGCCGTGTCGCGCGAGACGCCCGCTTCCGGCGAAGTGTAGACCGAAATTCATTTCGGTCGCCGCGTGGGGCGCGCGACTCCGGGAATGTTCAACCCCGTCCATTGGGTTCAACCTTTGCGAGAAATGCTATAATTCTGTCCACTATTGCGAAGCATCGATAATACCCTGAAATTCATCAAACGGTCGCGCACCAACCAGGCGTTGTCCGTTGATGTCGAAGACAGGGCGTGAGCGTACACCAGCATCCTGCGCTGCGCGAAAATCCGCTTCGATGCGAGCGCGATGCGTGCGTGATTGCATACACACACGATACTCGTTCGAGTCAAGATCGACAGTTTGCGCCAGGTATGCCAGTGCTGCGTCGAAGTCGCCAGTCGTATAGAGCGCAACCTGATTGCGGTAGATGGCGTCGCGCATTTCCCAGAATTTGCCCTGATCACCGGCGCATTCTGCTGCTTCTGCGGCGCGTAGCGACTCTTCCCCCAGTTGCAGGAGATGCCGATACACGATCCGCGCCTTTCCCGATGTCACATACGCTTCGATGATCTTCGGTTCGGTCTCTTCGACGTGGAAGGCGCACGCAGTGCAGAGAAAATCCGAAAATTCCAGGATCGTGACCGGAGCGTCAGGGTTCCCCAGATAGTGGTATCCTTCCGGTGTGCGTCCGCGTTCCAGCGATGCCAGTTTGCCCGGCGACGCTGGAACGGGGGTGTCGGTCGCAGTCAGCGATGGCGCGGCAGTCGCTGCGGCAGGGATGCTCGTGGGCGCTCCAGGATCCGGTGCGGCAGTCGCTGCCGCGGGGGCGCTGGTCGGCGCTGCGGGATTCGGCGGGGCGGATGCTGTGCTGCCGCATGCAGCGATCAGCAGTGACGCCGCCAGGAAGATAAGCGTGTATATTCTGATCATGGCAGTTCCTTCTGGCAGTTCTTTCGTGTCGTGCGCCACTCTCGCGCACGGCGAACGATGCTCAAAGCGCTCCATCGGTGTGTCAGGCGCAATCTGGTATGATGGACGCGCATGATGTTTCCTCTCTGTACATGAACGGAGTTCCGACGGGCATGGATGCTCCTCGTATTTCGCTGGTGTGCACCGTCCGCGACGAGGCTGACAATATTGCCGACCTGATCGACTCGATGCTGGCGCAGTCGTTGCCGCCGGACGAGATCGTTGTCAACGATTGTCAGAGCCGCGATGCAACGCCGCAGATCGTTGCCGGGTACATCGCAGCCGGTGCGCCGATCCGTCTGGTGCGGGGCGGCTACAATATTCCTTCGGGGCGCAACAACGCCATCCGCCACGCACGCGGTGCAATCATTGCATGCACCGATGCCGGGTTGCGGCTCGATCGGCACTGGCTGGAACGCATTACTGCGCCGATTCGCAGCGGTGACGCCGATGTCGTTGGCGGATTTTTTCGCCCTGCGCCGTGCAGCCTGTTTGAACTCACGCTTGGCGCAACCAATTACCGTGAAGTGGAAGAGATCGATCCGGCGCGCTTCCTGCCATTCGGCAAGTCGTGCGCATTTCGGCGCGAGGCGTGGGAACAGGTTGGCGGGTATCCTGAATGGGCGAATCACTGTGAAGATGTGGTGTTTGCGCTGACGCTCAGGCGTCACGGTTTTCGCTTTGCATTCGCTCCCGACGCCCTGGTATTCTTCCGTCCACGCTCATCGCTCGCTGCATTTGCGCGACAGTACTATTTCTATGCGCGCGGCGACGGGGTTGCCGGTCTCTGGACAGTGCGCCACCTCATTCGCTATGCAACGTACACTGCGGCAGCGATCCTGGCGCTGGCGAGCCGGCGCCATCGCTGGACACTGACACTCATCGCGGCAGGAGGCGCTGCGTATGTGCAGAAGCCGTTGTGGCGTCTCCATCGCCGTGCGCCTGCACTGAGCGGCGCAGATCTGATCCGCGCCGTGATCCTGATACCGATCATTCGTCTGGTCGGAGACGGCGCCAAGATGGTCGGCTATCCGGCTGGCATCATGCAGCGGTTTCGCTCGGCATCGTTGCGCGCCGCAGTCGCCGGTTATGGAAAAGAAGCGCTACAGCAGCACAACCTGTCCGATCAGCGACACCCCGGCGCGTAGATGGGCGCCGGGAGCGGGAAGCCACTCGATCAGGTCACGCGGCGCCAGCAGATCGACCCGACTGCCGAAGCGCACGCGGCTCAACCGTTGACCGGCGCGCACCCGGTCGCCCAATCGCACCAGCGACGTGGCGCGCTGCCCGCGAAAGCGTGTTGTCACACTGAGCAACAGCGGTCCCCACGCTGTCGAGATGCCGATAAAGAGCCGCTCGAGACGGTACGTTTCACGCGATTCACGGAACAGCAGCGGATCAGAGGTGTGATGTTCGAGATGATCGACACTGCCGGAAGCCGGACTGCGTTGGACCGCAACATCGATGGGGGAGACGTTGATCGTCAACTGAATCGCATCGGTGTGCAGGAAGCGATGCTCATAGATTTCGGTTGTGCCAAGCACCACGCCATCAGCTGGCGCGAAGAGCGCATCGGTATCATCGGGTGTTGCGCGTTCCGGGTCGCGGCAGATAAGCGCAGTAAGCGCCGTCAACGCCAGCGGCAGTGGCGCGAGGCGCGGACGGACCCGCAGTAGAATACCTGTCAGACCGACGCCCAACCCCACAATTGGCGTCGCAACCGGTTCAAGTCCAGGGATTCGCGGTAGCGAGTCGGGCACAGGGCGGTTATTGAGCATGGCAGATAGACTCTTCGGGTCTTCGAGACAACGTTTGAGGGGATCATCCCCTGATCACTCATCGATCAAACCTGGCAGCAGGCGCACCACAATTTGCCCGGTTGCAACATCGAGGCGTTCGACCACATCGTGAGTCATCGGCAGCAACGTATCGGAACGCCCCTGGCGTTCCACGACGATCACATCGTTCGCGCCCGTCTGCACCACCTCGCGCACGACGCCGATCTCGCCGCCACCGCTCTCAATCACCCGCAAACCGTACAGTTGATGAATAAAATACTCATCCTCAGCGAGCGGCGCAGCATCACACTCACGGATCATCACCTCTGCGCCGCGCAGCGCCTCAGCCGCCGTCCGGTCAGTCACACCGCCTAATGTGAGAATGAGAATCCCCGCTTTCGGTTCGTGAACGCGCTGCAATACAAACGGACGACGCTCCTCACCCAGGAAGACCGTCCGCACATAACGGCGGAGGTGATCGACCTGATCGGTTATCGCGCGAATTTTGATCTCGCCGCGCAGACCAAATGCATCGATCACCCTGCCGATCAACAGCACTTCATCAGCGGAGGGTCGCTCTTCCATCATCCTATTCAATATCGACGTGAACACGCTTATGGCGTCGTGCTGCCGCCACGCTCATCAGGTCGCGGATAGCTTTGGCGACCCGCCCGCTGCGCCCGATAACCTTTCCTGTCTCATCGGGCGCGACCGTCAACTGATACGTCACCGTATGGCGTCCGGTTCGCTCCTTGATCGTCACCGCTTCGGGGTGATCGACCAGATTGGTCGCCAGATATTCCAGCAACGCTTTCATAGGTTCACCCTTCAACCGGTGTTGTGGCAGTTGGCGTTGGTTTCCCGTCGGCGTCGAGCACACCGACCTGTTTCAGCAGGCGCACGACCGTTTCTGAGGGTTGCGCACCGACGCTCAGCCAGTACCGCACACGATCAGCCTTCACATTCAATTCTTTCGGCTGACGCACCGGGTTGTAATGCCCGACGATCTCGATGAACTTTCCGTCACGCGGTGCACGCGAATCGGCGACGACCAGACGATAACTTGGTTGCTTGGTTTTGCCCATCCGACGGAGACGAATTGTAACCATTGCGCTGACTATTCCTCCACTGCTGTTGACTAACGCATCCGACGCATCAACTCGCGCGGATCGATGCCACCTTTGCCGCCCATCCGTTTCATCATCCGCTGCATCTGGCGGAACTGATTGACCAGTTGGGTCACTTCCTGCACCTGTGTGCCGCTACCGCGCGCAATGCGCTCTTTGCGCCGACCCTTGATCAGGTCGGGGTTGCGGCGTTCTTCCTTTGTCATCGAAAAGATGATCGCTTCGATCTTTTTCAAATCCTTTTCGGTGATGATCTCCTCGCGCGCCAGTTTGTCCAGCCCCGGAATCATGCCCAGAATCTGCTGAAGCGGACCGAGTTTGCGCATCTGCTGCATCGAAACCAGGAAGTCCTCGAAGTCGAACGACCCCTTGACCAGTTTCTTCTGCATTTTACGCGCCTGCTCTTCATCGTAGATCGCTTCGGCGCGTTCGATCAGCGACAGCACATCCCCCATGCCCAGAATGCGCGATGCCAGTCGGTCCGGGTGGAACGGTTCAATGGTGCTGGCTTCAACCTTTTCGCCCGAACCGAGGAACTTGATCGGCACGCCGGTGACGGCACGCACCGACAGGGCGGCGCCGCCGCGCGCATCGCCATCGACCTTGGTAAAGATGATGCCGGTCAGTCCCACGCGCCGATTGAACTCCTCGGCGACGCGCACCGCCTCCTGACCGATCATTGCATCGACGACCAGCAACCGCTCGATCGGATCGACTGCGGCGTTGATCTGTTCCAGTTCCGCCATGAGCGGCTCATCAATCTGAAGCCGACCGGCAGTGTCGATGATGACGTGGGTCAGGTTTTCGTCGCGGGCGCGGCGCAGCGCGTGGCGCGCAATCTCCGGCGGGCTGACCTGTGTGCCTTCCGCATGCACCGGGATGCCCAGCTGACGCCCCAGCGACTCGAGTTGCGTGATCGCTGCCGGGCGATAGATGTCAGCGGCGACCAGGAGCGGTCGTTTGCCCTTCTTGCGCAGCCAGAGCGCCAGTTTGGCGGCAGTGGTCGTCTTACCGGAACCCTGCAAACCGATCAGCATGATGACCGTCGGACCCGGACGCGCTTCTGCGAGCGGCACATTCGCCTGTCCAAGCAGGTCGATCAGTTCCTGATGAACGATCTTAATCACCTGCTGGACCGGTGTCAGGCTTTTGGCGACCTCTTCGCCGATTGCTTTCTCGGTAACGCGTGCGACGAAATCGCGCACCACTTTGAGGTTGACATCCGCCTCAAGCAGTGCGATGCGCACCTGCTTCATCGCCTCGCGCACGTCGTCCTCGGTCAGTTTGCCTTTCCCGCCGAGTTTTTGAAAGACCGCCTGCAACCGGTCGGAGAGACTTTCAAACATGGCGCGACTCGCACTTCACACAAAAAAGCGGCGCTCCACCGCTCTAACCATCACATTGTAGTCAGAATCCGCCACTGCGTCAAATTATCCATAGAGCGCTGCCAGCACGCGCGCTGTGATCTGTTGCTGCACGATTCCTGCCAGCAAAAACATCGGCAACAGGACGAACAGCCATACTTTGCCGAACTGCGCCAGTGACCACAGGATGTTCTGCCCGACGGTGAATCCTTTGGGGGGCGCCATCACCGCAGCGCCGATACGGATGCCGAGGGCGGCGCCCAGAATCGCTGCGGGCAGTTCAATGACGCCGTGGGGGAGGACGTAGCCAATCACGAACTGAAGCGGGCTGTGTGAACCGAGCGTCATCCAGTCGCCGCCAGCTGCCGTGAGTGCGCCGGTGACGTAGCCGATTCCGCCGAACGCAAAGAAGGGCACCATCAGCGAAAAGATGCCGAAGGTAAAGGTCGCCAGCAGCGCAGTGATCAGCAGACGCGCGCTGTTGGCGATGCCGGTAACGATGCCGAGTGCCAGGTCTGGTTCCGGCGTGATGCCGACGCGCCCCGGTGATTGACCGATCCGGTCGAAGAATCCGCCGAGGAGTGGTCCACACAGGGAGCCAGCGATTGCTGCAAGGAGCGCGACCAGGATTGGCAGGCGGTAATCATGCAGCAGGGCTGGCAATTCATGCAGGTAGAACCGGCGCAGTGAAAATGACTGTCCGGCGTATGCTTCCGGTGGCGTGCCTGCCGGTCGATACTCGCGCAGGAACGTCAGGAATGTGCTGGCGATGTGGCGCAGGTTCAACTGTTCGTGCTCACGCGACAGAATCTCTTCACGGTTGAACGTTCCCATGCCGGTGCGCGTCAGTGCTACGGCAACCACGAGCAGAAGAACAACCGCCAGCCAGAGCACATCCCAGCGCTGCGCAATGATCAGGAGCGCCTCGAGTTGAATGATCGCCGCCGTTGGCAGCAGCACGAAACTGGCAAGCAGATTGGCGGCGCGGATGCTGGTCGTGTGACTGGAGATGATCACCGCGCCAGCGACCATGACCACCGATTTTGCCAGAATGAGGAGCAGCACCACGACCAGATACTCGAAGTTGAGACCATCAAAGAACAGGTCGGGTTCACGGATGCGGAGCGAAATGCCGAAGATCGCCATCGCCAGGAACGAGGACATCAATGGTGGAATGAGTGATGAGATCAGTTTTCCCAGATAGAGCGCATTGTCGGAGAGCGGCATCGACAGCAGCGCCTCGAGACTGTTGCGTTCACGCTCCCCAACAAACGACTCCAGTGCAGTGATCAGCGAAAATGATGCCGGAATGAAACCGACGAGCAGCATGGCAAATGGGATGAGGCGAACCACCGATCCACGATCCCCCACGAAGTCGATGGCGACGCTCGATGCGGCGATCAAGAGTTGCGGCAGCACGAAGGTGAGGATGAAGATCGGCACGAGAATCCGCCAGTCGGTCAGTGTATCGTTGACCTCACGGCGAACAATGGTGCGGACAGCGCCTGCGCTCATAGGTCACTCCTGATACAGTTTCTGGCATCTGCCGTTCCGACTACCGGCTCTCAGCCATTTCTGGCGTTGGTTGATCGACGGGCGGCGTACTGGCAGGCTGGTGCACTTTTCCTGAACTGGCGGTCGTCCGGTCGTTGCCTGCAACGATTTCCAGGTACACGTCCTCCAGACGGCGCGGCAGTTCGTTGAGCGCAACGATTGGGATGCCGGCAGCCGTGAGACGTGCAACAAGTTGCGGGTTCGCGTGGTGTGCATCATCCGTGCGGTAGTACACGCATTCGTCATCGACCCGGTCGATATGCACCAGCCCATCGAGGATTCCGGCAGCATCGGCAGCCGACGTTGCCAGTCGAAGTTCCCAACGCGGTGCGCCTAAAAACTGACGGGTCAGTTGAGCAAATGTGCCCTCGGCAACGATCATGCCGCTACGGATGATGACGATCCGATCGGCAAGTTCTTCCGCTTCAGTCAGGTTGTGAGTCGTGAGCAGAATGGTACGCCGTGCGGCGCGCAATTCCAGCATGGCGTCACGCACCTGACGGGCGCTGTGCGGGTCCATTGCCGTGGTTGGTTCGTCCAGATACAGCACCGGCGGATCGTGGATGAGCGCCCGGATCAGCGCGATCTTTTGCTTCATACCTTTGGAGAAACTGTCCAGCCGTTTCTCGCGCGCGTCCCACAAGCCGAACTGACGGAGCAACTGCTCAGCGCGACGGGCGCTGTCAACCGCCGACATCCCCTGCAATGCGCCAAAGAAGCAGAGATAGTCCTGCGGGCGCATACGCAGGTAGAGACCGGGAAATTCGGTGAGCAGCCCGACCATACGGCGCACCTCGCGCGCCTGTTCGACGACATCGTACCCTGCGACGCGGGCATATCCGCTCGAAGGGCGGAGAATCGCGCCCAGCATACGCACCGTTGTCGTTTTGCCGGCGCCGTTCGGTCCGAGCAGCGCCACGACTTCACCGGGATTGACGTTGAGCGTCACACCGCGGACAGCGTGAAATGCGCCAAAGATTTTGTGGAGATTATGCGCTTCGATCATATTTTCGTATGGGTGCTGGTTGAAAGGATTTCGTCGTTGGTATGATGAACGCACCTGCAACGAATGCGGCTCATACGTAAAGTATACCAGCCTGAACATCGATACGACAGGCGCCGATCATTGCAATACGGGTGCAACCTTGTAACAGGATGTGGTATGCGTCTGGTATGGTATAATGCGCGCCAGCGAACATGATAAACATAAAATGGCTATTCCGGTCTTCCTGCCGGTAGAGATAAATGAGGGGGTCGCGTGGGGATTAACCCGCTTAATTCACTGTTCGGCGCGCTCAGTCGTGATCTCGGCATCGATCTTGGCACTGCCAACACGCTGGTCCATGTGCGGGGCAAGGGCATTGTCATCAGTGAGCCATCGGTCGTTGCAATCGATAGAAAGACCAAGGAAGTCAAGGCGGTTGGCGCGGAAGCCAAGGCGATGGTTGGCAAGACGCCAGCGAATATCATCGCGGTGCGTCCACTGAAGGATGGCGTGATCGCCGATTTCGACGTTGTCGAAAAGATGCTGAAGTATTTCATCGGCAAGGCGCACGACCGCTCGCTGGGCATCGTATCGCCCCGTCCACGTGTCGTGGTTGGGGTGCCGTCGGGCGTTACGCAGGTGGAGATGCGTGCAGCGCGCGATGCAGCGCTGAATGCCAACGCGCGCGAGGCGTATGTGGTCGAAGAGCCGATGGCAGCGGCGATCGGCGCTGGCTTGCCGGTCGATGAGCCGGTCGGTTCAATGATCGTCGATATTGGCGGCGGAACGACTGAAGTCGCAGTGATTTCGCTCGGCGGGATCGTGATCAATCACTCGATCCGCACGGCGGGCGATGAAATCGATGAGGCGATCATTCAGTTCGCCCGGCGTGAGTACAATCTGTTGATCGGCGAGCGTATGGCGGAAAAGGTCAAGATTGCCGCCGGCAGCGCGTATCCGCTGGAAGAAGAGATCCGCGTCATTTTGCGCGGGCGTGATCTGCTGACCGGTCTGCCAAAAGCGGTTGAGATCTCCAGTGTCGAACTGCGCGAAGGCATCGCCGGTCCGGTTAATGCGATCGTTGCCGAGGTGCGCGCCGCGCTTGAAGAAACGCCGCCCGAACTGGTGGCGGATATTATGGAGCACGGCATCGTGCTTGCCGGTGGAGGCGCGCTTCTGCATGGGCTTGACCGACGAATCGCTGCAGAAACGAAGATGCCGGTGCATATCGCGGAGGATCCGCTCTCGTGCGTGGCGCGTGGCGCCGGTAAAATGGTCGAGGAGTTTGAGAATCCGGTGTACCGTGACATTCTGACCAGTACGCAACGCACCCGTCGTGTTCGCTACTGAGAGCCTGAGTCGATGCTGCGAGATCGCCCATATCGCCTGTCACAACCGACACGACGTTCACCACTGCTGATTATTCTGCTCCTGCTGATCGCTGCGGCGCTGCTGTCCGCCGATCAGGCGGGGTTGCTCGGTCCGTTGCGCGTCCACGCGCAGACGATCATCAGTCCGGTGCTGGGCAGAATACAGCAGATGGGCGCCTGGATCGGGTCGTTCGTTGGACGATCTGGCAGTGATCAGGCGCTTCTGGCGGAACTCGAGGCGCTGCGTGCAGAGAACGCCGATTTGAAGGCGCGGTTGATCCAGGCGGAGGCGCTGGAGTTCGAAAATGCGCGCCTGCGTGAACAGGTGCGTATCGAGCAGGCGTATCCCTGGCAGTTGCTGGGCGCAGATGTGATTGCACGTACTCCCGACACCGGTCGTCGTCTGGTGTTGTTTGCTGCTGGCACGGATCAGGGGGTGCGTCCGGGAATGGCGGTCATTGCGCGTGAGGGGAGCAATCCTCCCGCTCTGATCGGTATCGTTGAGGAGGCGGGTCCGCGCACCGCCTCGGTGCTCTTGATCACCGACTATAGCAGTGCGATCAGCGCACAGGTGTACCAGGAAACCGATGTTGTTCGCGGTGTGATCCAGGGGCAGTGGCAGCGCGGATCGCGCCTGCTCTTGCACTCGGTTGCGCGTGAAGCGCCGCTGGCGGCTGGCAACACGGTGCTGACCGCCGGTCTGTCGGCGGAACTGGCGCTCAGTGTGCCTCGCGCGGCAGTTCCGCCAAATGTGCCGATTGGCGTCGTCGAGACGGTGCAGGATGTCGGGCGTGATCGCATTGCAGCGGTTCGTCCGTTTGTTGATCCTGATCGGGTGCGTTACGCATGGGTCATTCTCGCCAGCGACGAATCGAAGAAATAGTTGTACATGAAGTGGCGCTGTTCGCTGCACTGCTCGTTGTGGCGCTGGTGCAGACCGCATTGTTGCCGCGCCCGTTCGATGTATCGCTCAACCTGATATTGCTGCTCGCCGTCTGTCATGGTCTGATCGCCGGAGCGACATCTGCGGCGCGCTGGGCGTTCTATGGCGGGCTGGCGCTTGATCTGTGCGCGATGACGTTCGCTGGCATGCACGCGCTGGCGCTGCTGACCGGCGTGATTGTATCAACAGTGCTGGTCTCCCGTCTGAGCCGCGAGAACTGGCTCGTGCCCATTCTGGGGGTTGCAATCGGCGCCTTCCTGTATCATGCCGTGTATGCGTTGCTCCTCACCCTGCTGGTTGCACCGGTTGACTTCGAGGGGTACGCCCTTGCTGCGCTTCTGCCCGATGCCCTGATCGCCCTGATCCCGGCGCTGCCGCTCTATCTTGTGTTTCGCTGGAATGAGGATCGGGTGCGCCGACGTGTGCCGGTTGATGTGTATTGAACGTTGAACGTTGAACGTTGAACGTGGGGGCGTTGAGCGTTGAAGGTTGAACGTGGGGGCGTTGGTCGTTGAACGTTGAGCGTTGAAGGTTGAACGTGGGGGCGTTGGTCGTTGAACGTTGAGCGTTGAAGGTTGAACGTGGGGGTGTTGGTCGTTGAACGTGGGAACGTTGAGCGTTGAACATACAGATGAAACGCATCCGTGGTCTGCAAATAACCGTTCTTCTCATTTTTGCCATCCTGATCGGACGGTTATATCAGTTACAACTGGTCGATGCCCAGGCGGATCAGTACCGTTACTCAACGGCTGTGCGTGTTATGCGTTACCTGCCGATGCGTCCGATGCGCGGCGAAATTTTTGCCAGCGATGGGCGCACCCTGCTCGCGCAGACGGTTCCGATCTACACGCTCGCCGTCCGCCCCGCCGATCTCCCCCTCGATCCCGCGTCTCGCGCACAGGTGTTTGCGCATCTCAGTCAGGTGATTGGGATCACCAGCACGCTGATCATTTCTCCAGCCGCCGCCTTTGAACGCGATCCGGTCCTGCGCAGTGATCTGGTTCAGGGTCTTGGCGCGGAAGCCATCGCGCGCGCGCAGCGCATCGAGCCGCCGCTCACTGCATTGCTGGCGGTGGCGCCAGATCAACGTCCTGCGCTGGACGCATTGACGGCGCGCTACAATCAGGTGGTGCAGTTTGCACCCCAAACGCTGGATATTGACGGAGCGCCAGCTCTGGCGCCTTCCCCGCTGCTCTCGGTGACGCTCACAATCTCGCCAGCATCAGCGTTGCAGTACAATCTGGCGCTGCGCGAAGATCTCGAGCGGATGCTGGGCGACCGTGCAATCGAACCGCTGGAAGCGCCTCCTGTGTGGCTGCGCATCGATGTTCCGCCTTCTGCAACCCTCAATGCGCTGCGCTTATCGACAGCGTACAGTGATGTGATAACACTGGAAAATCCGATTGCCAGCCTGGTCGACCAGGCAAACATTCCCGGCTACCAGACCGTGACCATTCGCGAAGATATTCCCCATTCCATCGCGCTGGCATTGATCGAAAACGCTGCCACGCTGCGGGGGGTTGTCATCGAACAGGATTATCGCCGACGGTATCCGTTGAGTACCGAAACGCCGTCACTGTCATACATCCTGGGGTACATCGGTCGAGTAAACCAGTGCGAACTTGTGCGTCAGAATCCGGCGCGCTCATGGATGAGCGGGTTGCTCGAGTCGATCGGCAGTTCGATCGAGTGTGGCATCATTCAGAAACAGATCAACCCCTACGAACTGGGGTTGCCCCGCTATCTGCCGGATGATCGGATCGGCAAGTTCGGCGTCGAAGCCAGTTACGAAGAGGAGTTGCGCGGGCAACTCGGTATGCAGGAGGTGCTCGTTGATGCGCTCGGTCGTCCGGTGCGTCCGCCGCAGACGATCAAAGCGCCACGCGATGGGTATAACCTGGTGTTGACCATCGATGCACAGTTGCAGCGTCAGACGGAACAGATTCTGCGCAACTGGATCGAAGAGAGCGAACGCCGCCGTCAGACGATGCCGGATCGTTTCGCCTACAAGCGCAACTACGACCCGATCCGTAGCGGCGTGGCAATCGTCGTCGAAGTGAAGACCGGTCGGATTCTGGCGATGGTCAACTGGCCCGCCTATGACAACAATATCTGGGACCCGACGCGCGCGGCGGAGTTGCAGGAACTCTTCTTCCCCGGCGATCCGGAGAAGCAGAAAGAGCTGGCGCGTCTCTCGCTTCAGGTCAATCGCGCGATCAGCGGTCAGTACCCGCCCGGTTCGACGCTCAAGCAGTTCGATGCAGCCATTGCACTCCAGAAGGGTATCATTACGGAGAACACCAGAATTCGTGATCCCGGTAAATTGCTGGTTGAGGATCAGTATGTACCCGGCGTGGTGTATCAGTATGTCAACGCTTCATCACGCGATAACGGAATGATCGATGTGCGTCAGGCGCTGAAGGTTTCGTCGAATATCTTCTTTATGTCGGTGGCGGGCGGAAACCGTGAAAATGTGATTAATCTCAAACCAGATGAGCAGATCATCGACAAGGGGTTGGGCATCACTGCTCTGGCGGAGGGGCTTGGATGGTTTGGTTTTGGTGAACTGACCGGCGTGCATCTGCGCGGGGAGGAAGCCGGACGGGTGCCAACCCCTGCCTGGAAGCAGCGGGTGCTTCGTTCGGCGTGGACGACCGGTGATACCTATAATGCTGCGATCGGTCAGGGGAACCTGGAAGTGACCCCGCTCCAACTGGTGATGGCGTCGGCTGCGATTGCCAATGATGGATTGCTCTACCGGCCGCAGATCGTTCGCGCGATAACCGATGCAAATGGGAATGTCGTGCGCGACATTCAACCTGAACTGATCCGCCGCATTCCCGTTGATCCCCGGCATCTCCAGATCGTTCGCGAGGGGATGCGGCTGTCGGTCACCGAAGGTCCCAACATTGCAGCGCGCGATCAGTGCTCCGGGTTGAGCATTGCCGGAAAAACCGGCACTGCCGAGTTCGGTCCGCTGATCACCATTCCCGCTCCCGATGGCAGAGGAACGCGAGAGGTGCGCCAGAGTCATGCCTGGTTCGTCGGTTTTGCGCCTTACGAAGATCCGGAGATCGAGGTGCTGGTGCTGGTCGAGGGCGCCGGCGATATGAATGATGGCTCGGCGACGATTGCCGTGCCGGCGGTAACACAGATCATGCAGGCATATTTTGGCGTCACCCCGCCCGATCCGTTGCCGCGTGGATGTCAGCAGGGCATGCCGCCGCTGCCGCCGCGTTTCACTCCTTCGTCCCCTGAACCTGCCGCGAATCCGCAGCCGGGCGGTCAGCGGCGATGAGGCTTGAGACCATGATGAACCGCTCTCCATCCACCCGTGTGATACTGGCGCTGCTGCCAATTGTTGCCTTCCTGTTGATGGCGCTGATCTGGTCAATGGCGTCTGGCAGCGTCCTGGCGCAGGAAGTCACCCCCACGCCACTGCCGACCGTTACTCCGTGGGGGGGAAGGCGCGGCGTTATGCCTGGCGGTGCGGCGCCGCTCTTTCCATACTGGCTCGCCGGATTGCCCGTCATTGCGGCGCTGATTGCATTGATCGTCTGGCGCACCCGACGTGCCCGTTGATACCGCGCGTCACCTGTCGGTCGTCAGGCGCAGGCGCACCCATTCGATACGTATGTTGCCGCCGTCGCCAACTCCAACCGGATCGATCCGCAGGCGCGTGATGGCGCCGTCCCATCCCGGCGCGGTACGCAGGTCGATGGTGTAGGTCGTTGCGTCGCCTGTGGCGTTCAGTTCCCAGCGAACCGACCGTTCTTCGCTCAACGCGCCATCGACGCCAGCATAGAAGAGTTGCGCATCACGGCTGCGCGTGCCGTTCGCCAGGCGAATTTCGATAGCGACGACCTGGCGGGCATCAAGATGCAAAAGCGGACTGAGCAGCGCCGGATCGATGCCCGGTGTGATGTTCCACCCGCTATCAAGCGACTCACCGGTCGCATTGAATGCCTGCCATCCCATCGTATCCCGCTCGAACGTCCACCCCGTCGTCAGCGCCAGTTCGGTGGCAGTCGGCAAACGCCAGTAGGTCGGAATGGGATCGGCGAAATCGAGGTTGATCAGGGTTGTGCGATACGCGGCAAAACAGTCATCCACCTGGCGTTGCGTGATGCGGTGCCGCTCCAGCACCCGTTGGGGCGGATGGAGCGCTTCATCGGCGATGATGATTGCGGCGCCAGCGCGTTGCGTGGCTGCGATCCGGTTTCGCAGGACGCTACAGGCGGCTTCCCACGATCCTGCACTGTCGAACAGCGCCTGGTTGAGGGAGACGAAGTTCTCGCGTTGTTCGTAGTACGGCAGGTAGAGTTCCTGTAGTCCATCAGGAACGATCAACAGATCGGAAGGGGTGCTGTGCGCTGCCACTTCACGCGCGATCAACCGTTGCAGATCGGTCGTCGGGTTGCCGCGTTGCGCGATTGAACCGTAGTTGACCCACACGATGACCCCGACAATCCCCAGTGACGCCCAGATCGGCATGCTCCAGCGACGCGCCTGCGCCAGCGCCCGCGCGAAGATCAGACAGGCTGGCGGCAGACTGGCAATCCAGAACTCGATATTGTCCGGCTCCCACCAGGCAAAAAATGCGCCATACGTCGCCAGCCAGGCGATCAGCGCCGCCCACGGCATCGACGGCGCTGGCGTTCCCGGTTGCTCCGCCGATGATATTCCCTGACGGACGCGCTGCCCGCCAGCCCACGCTGCTGCCACACCAAGCGCCAGGTAGAACCATCCGCCGCCCGGTTGCGCCAGCGTATCGCTCAGCCCTGTGCCGAGACTGACGACCGTGTTGGTTGTGAGCGGTCCGCCCCACCATCCTGTACGCGCATATTCCGTCAACCATGCCAGCATGGCGTCAATCGTGCGGAAGTTACTGACGATGAGCATGACATACAGGTAGGGCAGCGCCGTTACCAGTGCCAGTGCGATGGCATACGCAGCCCAGCGACCGGTGAAAGCGCGCACATCCTTCGTCGCGCGCAGGTCTGCCAGTGCGATGACCGCAACCGGCACACAGAACAGGACATTCGTCTGATGGAACAGCACCGCGCCGCCCTGCGCCACCCCCAGCGCCAGGCATCGCCGGGCATGCCAGGGGCGTGGTTGGATGATCAACGCCAGGCATATGATCAGGAACAATGTTGCAACGGTGTACACCTCGATTTCGACGGCATAGTACCAGAAGGCATACGAACCGCCCAGCAGGAGCGCAGCCGGCAATACCGTATCAGTGCGACCGGTTGCCGCTCGGGCCGTAACATAGAAGAGCGCCACACCGAGCGCGCCTGCGAAAGCATTCACCAGTTGCATGGGCAGCGCTGCGCCGCCATCGTACCCCAGCGCACGACCGAGCGCCAGCGCCAGCGCGCCGAGCGGACCATACGCCAGGTGGTGCGGATGGAACAACTCAGTCCATGGCTTGCGCTCGACACTCGTCACATACGAAAGTGCATCGAACGTATGCACGCGGGTCAACGTCGGCAGATAGAGGAAGAGCATCCCGACGAACAGTGCAGCGGCGATCAGGCGGGAGTCACGCACAACAGACAGCATCGTGCATGGTCACATTACTGGTCGAGGTCTGGCGTCACCCGCAGTTGATCGCCCACTCCGGTGCGACTGGAGCGAATTGCGCCGACGGGTAGTTCAACCACGTAATACCCGCGCCATGGTGCAACTCCGGCGAACGGATGCCATGGCGGCAACGCTTCGCGCATGCCGATCACCCGGTGCTGGCGATTAACGAAGAGCACATCGATCGGAATGCGCATAAAGAACATGTGGATGCTCGACTCGGGCACCAGGATCAGACCATACCCGTCAGGAAGATCCGGGCGCCCCATCAAGCCGCGCCCGCGCGCCAGCAAAGACCGCGCCACTTCGGCGCGGTCTGCAATCACAGTGCCACGGGTAAGATTTTCGATGACAGTATACGACATACGGTGGAATTGATGTGGCGTCTATCCCCCCAGCCCGCCGAGCGACTTCATAATCCGCGGGACTGCCGGACCGAGGATGACGATGAACAACGCCGGGAAGATCAGGAACACCATGGGGAAGAGCATTTTGATCGGCGCCTTATGCGCCTCCTCTTCGGCGCGCTGGCGGCGGCGGATGCGCATCTGATCCGACTGAATGCGCAGAATGCGCCCGATCGACACGCCAAGTTGTTCCGCCTGAATCACGGCCCCGATGAACGTCTGCACATCATCGACGCCGCAGCGGTCGATCATATCCTTCATCGCATCACGGCGGGGACGACCGAGCCGCGTATCGCTGAGCACGCGCTTGAACTCCTTCGAAAGCGGATCATCCCACTTTTCGGTCAGTCGCTGCATCGCCTGGTCGAACGACAACCCGGCTTCAACGCAGATGCACAACAGGTCGAGCGCATCGGGCAACGCCTTGACAATCGCCTTCTTGCGCTTCTTGATCTGCTGTCCGAGCCAGATACCCGGCAGCAGGTATCCCATTCCTGCGCCGATGGCGGTATACATCATTGCCTGCGCGACTTCCATGCCCTGCAAGAACGTCACTGCACCGACAACGATAAACAGCACGACCGCCAGCGCCAGGCGAATGCCGCTGAACTGCATTGGCGTCAGGTTCCCGGGATTACCCGCCTGCGCCAGGCTGATCCGCAGGCGCTCGGCGCTCTGCTTCGGACCATACTGACCCAGTTTTGCCAGGATGCTCTTGGTGAGCGGCACGAGCACACGCTGACTGAACGGTTGTTGCAGTTCCATTTCTTCGAGCGTCATCGTGCGCTCGGTAAACTGACTGAGTCGGTCGCTGATCATGTCGGGCTGCGACGAGCGCCGCATGCCGAGCATGATCAGCCCGACGCCGAGCAGCATCAGCACCCCGAATCCGATCATTGGCAGCATGCCAGCCATACGCGCCCCCTTCCTATACCTCGATATCCACAATCTTCATAATCGCAAAAAAACCGATCACAATCATCACAATGCCAGCAACCGGCAGGCAGCACCAGTGCTCCGGCGGCATACCGAACGAAAACATCGGCGCCATATAGTTCGGGTTGATCACCGTGATAAAAATTGCCAGACCGATCGGCAGGCCCGTAATCACATAAGCGGAAATCCGCCCCTGCGCAGTCAGCACCGCGATTTCGCCCTTAATACGGATGCGTTCACGGATCGTATGACCGATAGTATCGAGGATCTGCGCCAGATTGCCGCCCGATTCCATCTGAATTTTGACTGCGGTAATCAACAGGTCGAGGTCTTCCGACGGCACACGCTTGAGCAGATTGTCGAGCGCATCTTCGGTACGCAACCCCAGACCGACCTCCTGCACCACGCGCCGGTACTCGGACGCAGTTGGTTCGGGCGCCTCACGACTGACCAGTTCCATCGATTGCAGCAGGCTATACCCCGAACGCAGCGAGTTTGCCAGCATGTTGATCGTATCGCCGAGTTGAGCATTGAATTTGGTCACGCGCTGTTTTGCAGCATACCCGACATACAGATCGGGGAAGAACGAAAAGAGTGCAAAACCGACAATCCCGGACAGCAACTGAGCTTCCCAGCTGGCGCGCCCGATAAACGCGCCAACCACCGCGCCGACGCCGGCGGCGAGGAGTTTGATCATATAGAACTCGGTCACCGTCAGTTTCAAGTCGGCGCGCGCCAGATTGCGCGCCGTCTCGCTGCCGCGCTTGCCGCGCGCCACGACCTTATCGATTTCGCGCAGTTGCTCTTTTGCGGTGCGCTGTTGCTGATCGGCGCGCCGACCGGCGAACTGGGTCAGACGCTCCTCATAACTGGCATTACTCGCGCTCCGGCTTGCCAGGAACGCAAACACCGCCAGGATCGCCAGAAAGATCCCGGCTGGTGCGATCAGTTGTGTCGGATCTGCTGCAATCGGCATGTGGAGGTCCTTTCGGGGCAATGCGCCCGTCGTGCGACAGGGCATTGCAGGGGCACAACATCAGATGAATGAGCTGCCATAGCCAAAGATATTCGGCGGCAAATAAATGTTGCGCTCCTCAAAACGGTCAACGAACCGTGGTCGGATGCCGGTTGGCTTCAACTGACCGATAATCTTGCCGCGTTCATCAAGCCCCTGCTGCTCAAAGACGAAAATATCCGAAAGCACGACGACATCACCCTCCATGCCCTGCACTTCGGTGATGTAGATGACCTTGCGCGACCCGTCTTTCAGGCGCGCCAGTTGCACGATCAGGTTGACTGCCGAAGCAATCTGCTCACGGATGGCGCGCACCGGCAGGTCCATTCCGGCCATCAAGCACATCGTTTCGATACGCGCAATGGCGTCACGTGGCGAGTTAGCGTGCAGCGTCGTCATCGAGCCATCGTGACCGGTATTCATCGCCTGAAGCATCTCCAGCGCCTCACCGCCGCGGCACTCGCCGACCACGATCCGCTCCGGGCGCATACGCAGGGTATTGATCACCAGGTCGCGAATACTGATCTCGCCTTTGCCTTCAACGTTCGGCGGACGCGACTCAAGCGGCACCACGTGCTCCTGGCGCAGTTGCAGTTCCGCTGCATTTTCGACAGTAATAATGCGCTCATCGTCGGGGATGAACGACGAGAGCACATTGAGCATGGTCGTTTTACCGGAGCCGGTGCCGCCGGAGACGACGATGTTGAGCGATGCGCGCACGCAGGCGGAGAGGAACTCCGCCATCTCGCTGGTGAGCGATCCGAAGCGGATCAGGTCGTCGATCGTGATGCCTTCCTTGCGGAACTTACGGATGCTGATCGTCGGTCCACAGAGGGCGATTGGTCGAATGACCGCGTTGACGCGGCTGCCGTCGGGGAGGCGCGCATCGACCATCGGCGATGACTCATCGATACGGCGTCCAAGCGGCGCGACGATCCGGTCGATCACCCGCAGCACGTGCTGCTCATCGACGAAGGTGACATCGCTCAACTGGATCTTGCCGCGCTTTTCCACATAGACCTTTTTCGGACCATTGACCATGATCTCGGAGATCTCCGGGTCGTTGAGCAACTCCTGGAGCGGACCGAAGCCCAGAATGTCGGCGGCAATCGATTCAAACAGGCGGGCGCGTTCTGATCGCGACAACACGATATTTTCGCTGTCGAGGATGGTATTGAAAATCTCCTCAACCTGCTGTCGCACTCTGGCGACATTGGAGAGGTCGAGTTTGGGATCGAGCTCATTGATCAGGCGTTGCTGAACGCGCTGTCGCAGTTCGATAACGCTGTTATCCTCTTCACGGCGTTGAGCCGGTGGCGTTCCGAGGCGCGCTGGCGCAGCCGGGGTGGCGGGTGTGCCGGGCAATTGCCCGGTCGCACCGGAAGTTGCGCCGATTCGTTTCAAGAGTGACATACGTATGCTCCCTCAACAGGCGACGGTTATCGCCGCGCCATCAATTTGCCGAACAGGCCGGTTTTCTCCGGCGCTTTCTCCGTCTTCTTTGCAGCGTCGGCAGTTTTTGCCGCCAGACCGCTGCTCAGGAGTTTCGCCAGGGCGTAAATATCTTTCGACGTTGGAAGGTCGCGTTTGGCGATCACCAGCGGCACTCCCTGGTTGACCGCCAGCGTCATCTCGTGACCCGCGTTGGCGATCTGGAGCGCCACTTTATGCTGAATATTCGCTTCCACGTTCTCAACGCGCATCCCCAGGCGATTATCGGCCTTGTTGAGTACAAGAACCGTTTTTTCCTTCGGATACTCCAGCAACTCGGCCACTTCGAGGAACAGTTTGATATTCTTGATGCACGGAAGTTCGAGGGTCATCAGCGCCACGATCCGGTCTGCCAGATCGAGCGCCGCCAGCGCGCGATCCTGAAACGAGGCCTGGGTATCGACGATCACATACTCAAACTCTTTCTTCATCGTCTCCAGGATCGTTCGCAGGTGATCGGAGGTGACGAGTTCGCCGGTTTGCGGGTTCGGCGGCGCCAGCAACACCTTGACCTGCGTTGCGTGGGTTGCCATGACATCATTCAACAGGTCACGGTCGAGTTCGCTGATACGGTTGACCAGATCGGCGATAGTTTTGGACGACACCAGGTTCATAATCACCCCGACATCGCCGAATGTCAGGTTGCCATCGACCAGCGCCACTTTCTTGCCGGTCAACAGGCGCATGGCGACCGCCAGGTTGCACGCAATCGACGACGTTCCCGTTCCGCCCTTTGGACTGAAAACGGCAATGATCTGTCCCTGTGCGCCCTGATCGTCGCCGCCGCCGCCAGGACCCGGCGGCGGTGTGGTCACATAACGCCGCTGTGTAGTCGCCAGGCGGTAGACATGGCGAATCGCGCTGTAGAGTTCTTCCGCGCCGATCGGTTTGGGCAGGAACTCGCGCGCTCCGGCGAGCATCGCACGGCGCAGGTAATCCTGCTCGCCCTGCACGCTCATCATAATCACCTGCGCTTCGGGCACCTGACTCAGCAGCGCCTCGGTGGCGGCGATACCGTCCATATCCGGCATGTTGATATCCATCAACACCACGTCGGGACGGTGCTGTTTGGCGAGCGCAAGCGCCTCGCGCCCGGTGGTCGCTTTTGCAACGACTTCGATGTCTTTTTCGAAGAAGAGGAGTTTTTCGAGATTGTCGCGCGTTTCGGCGATATCATCGACGATCATCACCCGGATCTTCGCCGGGCCTGCGGCTTCGGGTGTTCGCGATCCTCCTGCCATAGCATCCTCTCAATCGTGGGCGCTGCCGGTCGCTAACCGGGCGTTGCATCATTTTGCGCATCTGTTCAGGCGCGCCCCTGGCGACGCGCCTGTTGTGGGTATTATACCGCGTTGTTTCTGATAGTGCAGTCGATTATGGAACCGGAAGCGGCGTCGGCGTCGGTCGTGCCGGTCCCGGCGTGATTTCTTCGGGCGCCAGCGCCAGCGGTTGCAATGGTTCGGGCAACGGCAACCCGTAGCGACTGGTCAACAGGCGCAGCGTAATGCCGGTTGTATCCTCGGTGGCGCCGTCGTCGCGCCCGCGCAGCACCAGTGTAATCTGCGGCTTCGGATCTTGCTGATCAAGGGTGAACTTGACGATCTCGGCTTCCTGATCGGTCATTGCCAGCAGCAGGATCCACTGCGCGCCTGGCACGAAGGTATCGGGAGTCTGGGTACTGGAGGGTGGCGGCGCTGGCGCTGCCCCCTGCTGACCGGCGGGCGTCGGTGTGCCAGCCTCCTGGGGGATAGCCGGTTTCAACACCCGCAACACCCGAACATTCTGCACCATGGTTTTCGTCACCCGATCAACCAGCGTTTCTTCGAGCGGCGTGACCACCAGCTGCCCGGTTTCCGGGTCCAGCGTCAGCGACGGTCGGATGATCAGGCGACGAATTTCATAGGTCATCACCAGGTCAACCGCGTCGCCTGGCCGGATCTGATCGGCGACGCCGGTCAGATTGCTGACCTCAAGCGGAAATACTTTGTCACGTGGTGCATCAGGCGAGTCGGGCAACGGCACCTGGAACGACAGACCGGCTTCGGTGAGGTCGCGCGCACGGATAATTTCGGTGGCGTTGAGTGCGCGTAATGTCACTTTCGTGGTCAGTTCATTCACGCTGGTGAAATACTGGTCGGGCGCGGCGTTGTACTCTGGCTCTGGAATATCGCGCAACGTCAGAAAGGTCTCGGTGTCGGTCAGGACAGTATTGGCCGGAATGTCAACACGTGCGGCGACCACTTTGCGCAATGGCACAGGCGTTGGTTCTTGCGGAAGCGCCTCCGGCGCAGGCGTCGGCGGGGTTTGGAAGAAGAAAAAGAAGAGAAGCGCTGCGGCTGCGGCAATAATCACTCCGAGCAACAGCAGAAGACCTCCTCGCCTCATGGGGGCGTGCCTTTCTTTCAGCAAGAAGATGCGATGATTACCACTTGTAAGCCATTATAGCACACGAGATCAAGCCCTGATTAGCATCGCAGGGTGTCAATGACTTGACAGGTGGAAGAAACGTTGCACGTTGAAGGTTGAAGGTTCAACGTTGAAGGTTGAAGGTTCAACGTTGAAGGTTGAAGGTTCAACGTTGAACGTTGAAGGTTGAAGGTTCAACGTTCAACGTTCAACGTTAACGGGTCACCAGCGGCAGGAAGACGCGCTTGATGCCATCATTGGGCGGCGGGTTGTCAGGCGGCGGTTGAGGCCCGCTATCGGGCGGCGGCGGTGCACCACCGGCAACAAACACGACGTCGAAGATGGCGCTGACATTGTTCCGTTCCGCCACATGGTCGCCGCCTGGCACATCAGACTCGTACACCAATCCTTTCAGGTCGGTGTGAGTGTCGGCAACCAGAATGACCTTGTAGGTTCCGCTGCCTTGATCAAGGAAGTCGCGCAGGATTTTACCGGTTCCATTGCTGGCGTTGGTTGCAGCCGAGACGCATCCATCGATGCCAACCGTTTTGATGTCGCTCCAGCGGAAGGTTTCCGCAATCAGGAACGTGGTATCCTTCTGCATCACCCATTTCGGGATTTGCAGACAGGCGCGGTGGTATGACGCAAGCGCCGGGTTGCTCAGGCTGGCGCCTCCGGAAGCCAACAGCGGCAGCGTTGGCGAGATCGGCGTCTCACCCGGCGGGAAGATGAACACATCAACGAAGAATGTGCCCTCCGGATTGCACCCCGGCTGCGATGCATGGCACACATTCGCTGGCTGCGTCGGTCCGCTGTCGGTCAGGTTCTGGTTGCGCAGACGCACCTCGACGCCTCTGGTGGTGCCATCGGCGTTCTGGGTGGTGGTGACGGCATTGGCGGGCCAGTTCAGATCGGGGTTGCCTGGAATGATCACTTCCATGCCCAGGCGTAGCAGCGCCGGCGAGGCGTTCTGGACAGAGCCGCGGCGGAAGGTGAGGCGGTACTGGAAGCAGTTGCCCGGCGGGAGCCACTGACTCTCGCTATACTCCTGGGCATTGATGGCATACGCCGCGCCAGCCGGGTTGAACTTCGAGAAGCGCGTTTCCCCGGCGCCCGGATCACGCGCCTGCGTCCATCCACCTTCCGTGTCGGCGCAGTTGCCGCTCGACGGGGAGTAGACGCGGTACTCGACTTCGATATCACCGCCATTCGCCGGATCGATATTCGTCAGCCAGGTCATTTTGCGCACGGTGGCCTGCTGCTCGTTGATCAGGTCGAGCATCGAGAAGGGCTTCGAGTAGTAGTAGCCGGTCGGCGGATAGAAGGTCTGGTCGTCGAGGTTGGGTCCAATCGTTGCGCGGAAGACCTTTTCAGACGGCGCAGTTCCGTCGGTGCCGCCGATCAGGTAGGCGAACGCATAGTTCGGGTTGCTGGTCGGCACCAGCACCACGCCCGCATTGCGCCGTCCGGGATTCGCTGCGGAAGGCAGCGCGCCGAAGTCGTCCTGATAGAAGTTGAGCGTCCCATCCTTGAAGATGCGCAGGTTGGCGGGGTCGATATAGGAAGCGTAGCCATTGCGATTGATCGTGCCGCCGCTGCGCCCGCCGATCAGGTAGATTGCGCCGCCGAACTCAACTGCGCCGTGACTGTTACGATTGCCGGGAATAACGGCATTCCCGCCGGTGGTGCTATCCTCCGGGGTGATCGCGCCGGTGGTCGGGTTGATGACCCCCTTCCAGACGGTGCCGGTATCCGTATTTTCGGTACCGGCGCTGGTTCCACCGCCGTAGATGAAGAACAGATCCTGCGTCACCGTTCCATCCGCATTCGTGTAGCGCCCGACGGTCACGGCAGTGTTCCATACGCTCGACGGCATCGTCACAAACTGCCAGGTGCGGTTGTCGCCGCCGAGGTTAAGATTGCCGTTCGACGGGTTGATCTCGGCATAGTAGACGCGATTGGAAAGGTTTGGCGGAGGCGAACCGGGCGGATCGTTTCGCCCGCCGACGACGTACAGGAATGTCTTTCCGGCAGCAGTTGTATGTACAAAAGCGCGCGCGCCTTCCAACCCGACGCCTGACGGAAGTTTGTACGTCGGTGAGGTGCGCCAGGTCAGATTCCCGTTCGCATCGACATCACCGACGATCACCGAATTGCTCGAGAATGTAGACCCAGGGGCGACCGCGCCGCCGATCACGTAGAGATACCCGGCGTTGCCGCTGGTGC
>Ga0209227_1000597_pt1 | contig 30681 bp, 34 predicted proteins | sample YNPBryantNP2012_FD_185815 | JGI IMG/M metagenome (GOLD analysis project Ga0209227, IMG submission 185815) | Anoxygenic and chlorotrophic microbial mat microbial communities from Yellowstone National Park, USA - YNP Bryant NP 2012 (SPAdes)... ...
CTGGGCAGGAAAGGTCGTCAATAACTGGGCCAATTTCCACTGGCGGCCCCGCTTGGCATCGGCGCGTTGGTCGGGGGTGGGGTCATCCCAACCGACCGCATCCTTGCGCAAGCGGCTGACGACGTGGATGCCCTTGTCCAACGCTGGCAAGTCCTGCCACCTTGTCATGAAATGATGCTCACTAGCAATTAGACACTAGTTCTAAAAACCGAGCGCGAAATCGGATAGAATGCGAATCGCTAGATATGCTCTACTTGCATCAGATTCAACACAAAAATCGTCGCGCTGGACTGGGCACATACCTGACAGATTTGCGCCACAATCGAGTCCACGCGCTCGGCGCGAACGGCGATGAGCAAGGTCGTGTTGGCACGATGCGAATAGCCGCCCGTCGTTCCAAGTACCGTCACGTGATAACTCCAATCGGTTAGCGTCTCGATCAGTCGGTTCGATAATTCGGGCGCGATGATTGCCAAGACCAACTGCAACGTCCCCGGTTCGATAGGTGCGCGCGCGAAATCAACCCGCGCGCGATCCGCGTCGAAATGGACATAGCGCGTGACGGGACAAACGAACAACGTCGCGCCGCTAATCGTCGTTTCGATAGGCGCGTGAATCGCGCGCCGATGACACGCGGCTTGAAGCATCGCGCGCGCGCGTTCAACCTCGCACGCGGGTAAGCCGATGAGCAACGTGACATTGTGCGCGCCCAAAAATCCGCCGACGCTCGCGATCACTGTCACCGCGAATCCCGCGCGCGTCAGCGCACCGATTGCCGCGTCCGCATCGTCGGGTTGAACAATCGTAAGCAAGAGTGTGTCCACGTTCATTGTCAATGCCCCGTGCGAACTTGACGGATGACCGACGACCGATGACCGCCGATCGCCGTCCTTCGTCTTTCGTCCTTCGTCTTTCGTCTTCTTCACAACCGATACGTCTCGTAACTCCCCTGGCAGGGCCAGCCGTTGCAAAAGACCAAGCGTCGCAACGCGGGCAAGTAAATCGCTGCCGAGATCGTGTCCGAATCGTTGAGTGGACGATGGCGGCAGAGCGCGGTCGCGTCGTGATGCGCGGCGATGCGTTTGGCGTACGCGAGGTCAATCGCGCCGCGCGCTTGATCGAGGAGAGTGTGCGCGGTCGCGTAACGCGCACGCGTTTCGTCGTACGTTGTGCTGTTTCGAAAAATGTTCGCGTCGCGCAGTTCCGCGCTGACAAAGTGATTCGTGGCAACGACAATGTCTTGGGTTGGCGCGATGAAACCGCAAGCGCGAAATCCATTTTCGACGACTGCGCACTCGCCCTCTGCATCGGCAAGAACTAGATTGCCCGCACCCATACACCGCACGCTTTGCAGATACGCGCGCGCGTCCGCCGCACTCGCACACTGTTCCAGAATGTTCATCATCAGCGTAAAGCGCGCCAAGCCAGGTCCCAAATCGCGCGACGACACGTGCGTATCGGCAATCGCAAGTCCACGTTCGTTCATCCCCGAACTGTAGACGCCAGGGCTCCCCGCGCTCGTCGCGTAGATGTAACGATAGCCCTCGCGCGGCGCGGCATACGCGATACAGCGCATCGGAATATGCGCCTCGTAGTAATCGCGGTTCTTGGCGAGGATGGGCGCGCCATCACGCGTGGCAGAACGCGCCGCCGCCCACACTGTGCAACCTTCGGGCGGGGTCTTGGCAAGCAACAGATCTTCCAGGTACGACGCGGCGACGTACTGGAACAAGCGCGCGCGCGGAATCTCGAGCGCGTCGGCGATTCCTTCCATCATCATCAATGTCGTACGCGCGCCCGCGTCCGCTTCCCACGCGCGTTTCAACTCGTCCAGAATCGTTGTGTTCAAGCCACCCGTGCGTGTCAATCCTTCCAGACGCGCGCTGAGCGTCGTCAAAAGCAAAGGACGCAGGTCAGTGACCTGCCTCCCGTGTTGCCATCCCATCTGATAGTGATCACCGTGCAGGGATAATACTTTCATACGGTCCCACTGTTCCACTGTCCCACTGTCTTCACTGTCCCACTGTCTTCACTGATACTTCCAACACGCGACACGCTGCTTGCCAACCTGAAAGAACGGCGGCGTCTCGTTATCGCAAATCGAACCGATACGCGCGAAACAACGTGGATGAAAGCGACAACCGCTCGGCGGATTGATAGGACTGGGCACGGTGCCTGGCAAAATGATACGTTGCCGCCGTCGCGCTTTATCGAGTGAAGGAATAGCGGTGAGGAGCGCTTGTGTGTATGGATGGAGTGGTTGCGCGTACAAATCATCGGTAGGACCTTCCTCGACGATACGCCCCAGGTACATCACGGCGACCCGATTACTGATGTGGTAAATCAAACTCAAATCGTGAGCAATGAACAGGTACGTCAGATGATATTCTTCTTGCAACTCTTGCATCAGATTAATCACCTGGGCTTGAATCGAAACATCCAGCGAAGAGACCGGTTCGTCGGCAACAATGAACTGGGGCTGCATTGCCAGTGCGCGCGCAATGCCGATACGTTGGCGCTGTCCGCCTGAAAATTGATGCGGATACTGATCGAGATTGCGCGGGTGCAAGCCGACCCGGCGCAACAACTGGACAACGATTTCTTCGCGTACGCTCACATCGTTGATACCACGATTCTTGAGCGGTGTCGAAATGATTTCACGAATCGTCTTGCGCGGATTGAGCGACGAGTACGGATTCTGGAAAATCACTTGCGCCACACGATAAAATCCCAGACGTCCAATCGGCGTCGCTTTGTCCATGCCTGGTTCCAGCCAGGCTTCGCGCAACGAACGCCCCTTGAAAAGAATTTCCCCTTCGGTCGGCTTATCCAGCCGACTGATCAGCCGCCCCAATGTCGTCTTACCGCAGCCACTCTCACCGACCAGTCCTAGCGTCTCCCCTTGCCAGATTTTCAAACTCACTCCATCTACGGCATGGACCACAAGCACTTTGGCGCGCGCCAGCACGCGTGCCAGAAGGCTGGGACGGATCGTGAAATAGCGTTTAAGATTACGCGTTTCGATGAGAGGAGTATCGTCGAGATTCACTTGACTCCTCCCGATGCTTGGACCCGCATACAGCGAACGTGATGCCCTGGCGCGACCTCCAACAAAGGCACGCGCTCTTTTTGACAAAGTGGTTCCACCAAACTACAGCGCTCTGCAAACGCGCATCCCGGCGGTACCGCGGCGAGATCGGGGACATTGCCCGGGATGGGTTCGATACGTGTACGTTGCGCAGCGATGCGCGGGATGCATGTCAACAAGCCGCGCGTGTAGGGATGCTGCGGCGATTCGATCACTTGTTCAGTCGTACCAATTTCGACAATGCGCCCCGCGTACATCACCGCAATCCGTTGACAAAATTCCGCCGCGAGGTCGAGATTGTGCGTGACCAATATAATGGCCGTGCCGTGTTCTTGATTGATGCGGCGCATCAAGTCTATAATTTGCGCTTGAATCGTTACATCCAGCGACGTGGTCGGTTCATCCGCCAGTAAAATCTTTGGTTCGCATGCCAGCGCGATCGCGATGAGCGCGCGCTGTTGCATTCCCCCGCTGAACTGATGTGGATAATCACGATAGCGATCCATCGGCGATGAGATACCGACTTCGGACATCAATTGCAGCACACGTTCTTTTTCACTCAAATGATTGCGCGCGACGCGATGAATACGCAACGATTCGCGAATCTGTTCCCCCACAGGAAAGGCAGGATTGAGCGAGGTCAAGGGGTCTTGAAATACAATCGCAATCTCCTTGCCACGCACTCGGCGCATTTCACGATTCGATAATTTGAGCAAATCGCGACCTTGAAACAAAATCTGTCCAGACGCAATGCGCCCCGGGGCGGAAATTAGACGCAAAATCGAGAGCATCGTTACACTTTTGCCACACCCGGACTCACCAACGACGCCGAGAATTTCGCCACTCTGTAAACTCAAACTCACGTCATCAACGGCATACACGAGCCCGCGCCGTGTCGGAAACACCGTTGTCAAGTTTTTTAGTTCAAGAAGAGGAGTATCTGTCATTGGTTGGTGTTTCAGTGTTCAGTGTTCAGTATTCAGTGTTCAGTGTTCGGTTGACGGATTACTGAATACTGGATACTGAATACTGGATACTGGATACTGAATACTGGATACTGGATACTGAATACTGGATACTATTCGATCTTCAACCGCGGATCCAAAATATCGCGCAAACCTTCGCCAAAGATGTTGATAGACATTGCCAGTAAGAGCAGTGCAATGCCCGGAAAAGTGGACATCCACCACGCCGTCATCAAATAGTTACGCCCACTTGCAACCATAGACCCCCATGCGGGGGTGGGGGGTTGAATGCCCAAACCCAGAAAACTCAACGTGGCTTCGGTAATAATCATCGAGCCCAGGCGTAATGTACCGAGCACAAAAACCGATTGAAAAACGTTCGGTAGAATCTCGGAAACAATAATCGCCAGATCGCTTTGACCGGTCACGCGCGCGCCGTCCACATACTCTTTGGTACATTCGGCAAGCACTTCGCCGCGCACCAACCGATAGAACTCGACCCAGCCCTTGAAGGCAAGTGCCGCAATGAGGTTGATAAACCCTGGTCCCAAGAATGCCATTACCCCAATCGCAAAGACGAGAAAAGGAAAAGCGAGCAAGAGGTCCGCAAAGCGCGACAGGATTTCGTCCAGCCAGCCACGATAGTATCCCGCGAGTGCCCCTAACGCCGTGCCGACCACTACCGAAATCCCCACGCTCAACAAACCTACCGCCATCGAGACGCGCGTGCCGTAGATGATACGAGTGAGTAGATCGCGTCCCTGATCATCGGTACCGAGAGGATACTGCCACGTTCCCCCTTCCCACACTGGCGGCTCGAACCGTAGCAACAATGTACCGCGCGTCGGGTCGTGGACGGTGATGTAATCTGCCAGGAGCGCGGCGAGAATGAACAGCATAAGCACAACACCGCCCAACAGGACAAAGGGACGCTGCCATAATTCGTATCCTAACTCAGCCAGCGCGCGCCACCACAATCGCAGACGAATGCGCAGTGTGTAATCCCAATGACGGAGAACGCGAGCAGGTACCTGTACACTCATTGCCACTCCCATCAACAAGCCAATTGCCCACTGTGCCAAAATCTTTGCAAGTATGCCCGGCGTACTGAATTTGGCTCATTGGTTCATTGGTTCATTGGCTCATTGGCGCTACAACGTGATTTTTGGATTCAAATACGTATACAAAATGTCCACCCCAAGGTTCGTCAAAACAAAGGTAATGGCATAAAGCATCACTGCGCCTTGAATGAGTGGGAAATCGCGATTAAAGATTGCTTCCACCACCAGGCGCCCCAAGCCAGGCCAGCCAAACACTGTTTCGACAACCATATTACCGCTCAACAACACCCCTACTTGCAAACCAACCACCGTCACGGTCGGAATGAGCGCGTTGCGCAGCGCGTGCTTCATCACCACATCCCACTCGCTTGCTCCTTTGGCGCGCGCGAGTTTGATGTAATCACTCCGCAGGACCTCCAACATACTCGACCGCAAGACACGCGCGATCACTGCCGCTACTGCTAACCCCAGGGTGATGGAAGGTAACAACAAATGTCTCACGCTGTTTTCGAGCGCGCGCCAATTGCCGGTGAGTAAACTATCCAGCACATAAAATCCCGTTATCTCTTGTAAGGGGATGCCATAACTGAGGCGACCTTGCACCGGCAGCCACTGTAAACGCACAGCAAAAAAGAGAATGAGAATGATGCCCAGCCAGAACCCCGGCATCGAAATTCCCAGAAACGCGCCCGCCATACTGAGCCGATCCAGCATAGAATTCTGCCTGACCGCCGACAAGACTCCAATTGGCAAAGCAACGAGCAGACTGATGAGCAGCGAGCCAGCGGTTAACTCAATCGTGGCGGGCAGCCGTTCCATCAACAGATCCGTCACGGGACGATTACGAATGTACGAGTAGCCCAAATTACCGCGCACGGCATCCGTCAAAAAATACCATAATTGAATCTCCAGCGGCTTGTCGAGATGAAATTGCTGACGCAATTCCTCGATCTCGCGCTGCGACACGGTACCGCCGCGACCGAGCATAATATCCACCGGGTCGCCGGGGGTGAGGCGAATAAAGAAAAAGACGACGATTGCCACGGCGAACATTATCGGAATGGTGGCCAAAACACGCTCGAGAATCTTGATGGCTTTCATAGGTTTACCCAACGAGCCAATGTGCCAATTGACCAATGCGCCAAATTAGAACACAAGTCACGTGAGGCACATTGGCGCATTGGCACATCGGCTCATGGTCTTTCACTTGACACACACATCGTGCAGATTCACTCGACTATCGGAGGCGGGTTGCCAGTTCTGCACGCGTGCCAGTGCAGCTTCGATGGCTTCAGGTAGAACAAGGAAGACGGCGGGGGCATCATCGTAAATCAGTTTCTGGGCTTCATAGTAGATGGCTCTGCGTTTGGCTACATCGTTCTCTGTTTCGCCGTCCCGAATCAACTTGTCCACGCGCGCATTGGCATAGCCGGAAAAGTTACCGCGCCCATACGTCGAGCCTTCTTTGTACGAGTGCCATTTGGCTTCCATATGCCCGACAGGATCGAACGCGGAATCACCCCAGTCCCCCACAAAGGCTTGACGTTCGCCTGCCAGCAGTTTGGGCCGTAAGACACTATACTCCCAAATTCGCACCGTCGCGTCAATACCAATATCGCGGAACATTGACGCGAGGGCTTCTGCCAGCGAGCGCGTGACTTCCTGCGTATCAATGACAAAACTGAACGGCTTGCCATCCTTCACCAACATCTTGTCGGGACCCGGCACCCAGCCCGCCTCTTTCAGCAAGGCGAGGGCTTTGGTTTTGTCGTAGGGATACGGCTTGAGATTCGGATCCGCAAAGTTGTTGGTAGGCATCAGAGGACCACCCAGCGGTTTGGCAAGGCCGTTGTACACTTTTTTGACGAGGAGGTCTTTGTCCACCGCATAGTTCAATGCCTGACGCACCCGGACATCGTTAAACGGTGCTTGATTGACATTCATCTCCATCCAGAGTGGACGCGTACCAGGGACCGTCTTGACCTGAATGCCGGGCACTTTTTTCAGTGTATCTACCAATTCGGCGGGGACTTCGGTGATGATGTCCACTTCACCCGCGAGCAATGCCGCCACGCGCGTGGAGGTCTCGGGAATGACGCGGAAGACGGCTTTCGCCACACACGCCTTGCCCACCGGAGCCAGTGTGGGGGCACCACCGTAGTAAGCATCAAAGCGTTCCAGTACCAATTCTTCTAGCCCGGTCTTAGCGGAGACGAACTTGAAAGGCCCTGTGCCCATCGGCTTTTCGATCAAGCCCTTGGTGCCCACTTTTTCGACATACGCTTTGGAGACGATTTGATGATGCACTATCATCTGCAGAGCGGGGGGCCAGGGCGCGGTGAATTTCATCACGACGGTATAGTCGTCTTTCTTCTCAATCGCGGTGAGTGGTTCAATCAAACCCTTACGCGCAGAGGTATGCGGCTGAGGGTATTCAATCGCATTGGGTTTGATGGTACGCTCAAAGGTAAAGACCACATCGTCGGCTTTCATTTCCGTTCCATCGTGGAACTTGACCCCTTTGCGCAATTTAAACTCCAGCGTCTTTTCATCCAACCACTTGTACGATTCGGCAATCTCCAGATGGACACCGCTCGTGGTGTCACGTGTGACCAACCCATCGTACATATTGCGGATGACGGTTTCCGCTTCGCGATTGCGATGATCGTTGGGATCCAGCGCGGCGGGCGCGCGTGCCAGCGCAACAATCAACGCATCACGACCCGGGACAGGCGTCGGCGGAACAACAACCGTGCGTTCAGCAACGACAGTTTTTTCGACGATTTTTTCGACGGGCTTTTCGACGACAACAGTCTTTTCGACAACTTGCGGTGTTGGGGCTGCACACGCGGCCAGCCAGATCGCCAACGCCAGAACACTCGTGAGAATCACGTGTACTCGATTCATACGGTTCCTCCTTCCTCACTTAAACAACGATTATCCAGGTGAATGTCTATCGTCGTCGCGACATCGCATCCCCCCTTTCTATTGTTAGGTGATTGGGTGATTGGGTGATTTGGTGATTCGGTGACCTGGAGTTTCCTTCAATCACCCAGCACCACTTTTTTCACTCCTTCAACATCCATTCCTTCGATTCCCAGATTCTTGGCGTTTCTTCCTTCGCTCCAAAAATCGCGTCCCAGTAATGCACAGGCAACGTTCGCCAATCCTTCGCACGCGGGCATTGGTACATTGGCGATGCGTCCCAGCGCGACCATTGGCACAAGTCCAGTGGGAACGTCTTCCCAGATGTAGCGCGAATCAATCGAACGCGGCGCAGCGATACCGCGATACGCCGCGTTGCTCTGGATGCGTTCGTACAGCGTGTCGCCAGTGATGCCGTCGTAACTGCGTGCTAGCCACTCGCTCGCCGCTTGCGCGCGCACGCCAAACGCGCGCGCAAGTGCAAGCCGTTCGGCATCCATCACCTCAATCACGCGCGCGATGCTGGGTGTCATATCGCGATAAAACTCGAACGGCACGCCGGACTCGATGCGCCCGACGCTGAGAATCGTCGTCGTTGGGTGAAACATCGCGCCGATGTTATCCAAGCCGGTTTCGAGCACATCGTTCGCGGCGACGAACTGCGGATAGAGCGGCTTGAGTCGTTCCAGAACATACGCGGTATCACGCGCGGGCAGCGCAGCCAGCGTGACTGCGTGCTTGACCATCGTGATTCGCACGCGTGCGGGCGCGGAAATGCGGCACGTGTAGAGGAGTGTCTGCGCTTCGGCGACGAACACGCGCGCAGTGACACCGCGCTGGCGCAAGACGTTGCGGAATTCCAGTGCGCCACCCGTGCGACCGGGGTTCAGGAGGATGACTTGATCGTCGCGCAGATGTGGCGCGCACACCTCCGCCATAAACGCGTGCGCGTTCGCGGGAACGACGACGAACAGAAAATCAGCGTCCGCCACGACGGGCGCGATGTCGGTCGTAACCAGTTCGAGTGCGCCAAAGCCTTCGATGACCCCTTCGCACGTGACGCCGCGCGCGTTTTGTAGCGCAGTGATTTCGTTTTCAAATTTGTTGTAGAGCCGCACCGGATACCCGCGCAGCGCCAGATCCCCTGCAAACGCGTGCGCGCCGTTCCCCGCCCCCAGAATCGCAATAGATGACTTCATTTTTGGCTCATTGGTTCATTGGCACATTGGCTCATTGACGAATTGGCACTTCGAGCCGCACCAACTCGCGTTTCATCACGCGCAGGGCTTTTTCTGGATCCACACGCCCGTACAACCCGCCCAGAATGCTCACGAGGTATTGCGCATCGAGCAACACCGTGCCATTCGGACGCAAGACGTGCGGCTCGTCGGGATTGTAGAGCACACCTTGCGCGATTAGCGCAAGATCGTCAAGGTATCCCGGCGCGCGCTCCTGGCATTTGTGATACACCGTCCCGCCGATGATCAACACCGTAACGGGCTGGTTCAAAAAGTTGACGCCATACTGCAAAAAGTACGTCTCGGTTTCTTCCACATAGCCGACGTGTTTACGCGTCGCAGTCGCGAGAATCTCGCGCGCGAGCCATGAACGTGCCGTGTTCTCTAACGCCGTCTTGGGCACAGTATGGGGATGTTCTGCAATCCACGCGAGATAACGATCCAAATCTACCTGGACACGTCCATTGCGACTGAAGAGAAATTGTCCAAATTGATCCTCACGGCGCGGGACAAAGTCGTTGGGGAAATGACGCGCGAGAAATTCGCTCAACTCGTCTTGCATCACACCGCTCTGGAATCGTTCCAGTTCCTTAAGGTTGACGGCGTTGTAACTCAAGCCGTACTTGCCTTCCACACGGCGATACGCGAGGGGTGTATTCGGCGTCTTGAGAATCGTACGCTTGAGACGCTTGGTGGTATCCGATCCTTCGTAGACGAACAGCGGATTGTCCTTGACGTTGGAGAAAAAGTCCGTCGTGGCGCCGCCAATGTCGAGCGCGAGAATGTTGCCGATGCCTTCTTCGTTGCCGTACCCGCGCGCGAGCAGGTTGATGCCACGAAACGCCGCGCGCGGCGTCGGGATGAACGGCGCGTCCATATACTCTTCGACTACATCGAACCCTTTGCCGCGAATGATGACGGTCTGGAAGAGTTCACGAATCGTCTCGTTGACAACTTCGATTTGAAAACGATTCACTTCGGGCATCACATTCGCGGTCACGCGAATGTCCACGTGATTTGCGCGGAAAATGTTTTCGATTTGCTCGCGAATGTCCTGATTGCCGGCGTAAATCACGGGCACGCCGTACTGCGCGTAGGTGGCATAGCGCGCGTTCTCGGCAAGGAGACGCGCGTTGTGCAGTTGCGTCTCCGTATCGCCACCTTCGTCCGTGCCGCCTGCAATCAAAATGATTTCGGGCTGGTCATGCGTGTAGATCGCGCGCGCTTGTTCGGGCGTCAGTTTGCCGGCGTAACTCGCGAGCAGTTTCGCACCCGCGGTGAGCGCGGCAAGATCGGCAGCAAAGCCCGATTCCTCTTCGGTTAGCGCAACAGTGACCATCTTCAGACCGCCTTTTGCACTCGAGCAGGGGAGGCGTACATCGAACTGACGCATCGCCTCGTCGAGCGGTTTCCAATCGCCGCGCTCTTTGCACGCGTCAAGGACACCCAAGCCGTTCGCCAGGCCGATGCGAATGTCTTCGACTGTCGTTGGCACATAACGCAAATGAAAGCGCTCGTTCTTGGCATCGAACAAGCCAACTTTGGTGTACGTCGAACCAAAATCCACGACAAGCGCACGCCTGGTTTGCAACTTGAGTTGCGCAATGTTCTTACCACGAATGGTAACTTCTTGATCCTCTTCTTCCTCAGCGGCTTCGGTTTCCGTGATAAACGATTCATCAGCAGCGACCGAAACCGTCTTATCAAAATACCAGGGGAAGCGCTGGCGCACCAAATCCACGCGTTGAATCTCATCCTTGACAGGAATACCATCCCAGGAAATTACGCGACAGGTGCCACCAATCACTTTGGTCTTACAGCGGCTGACCATCTCGTACTTTTTATCGGTGACGGTCAGATGCGGCGCTTGGTACAAGCCGATTTGCAAACCGAGTTCCAGCGCGTCGGGACTGATGACGCCACACGTCCCCGTAACATAATGCTCTTCGTTCGCAAACGACAGGAGCATCGTCTCATAGTTGCGTTCTTTATCTTCACTCGGCTCTTTTGCCCAGTCGAAAAAGTTAGCCACCGTGACGGGACCATCATAGCCGCCCAGCAACGCGCCATGCAAGACGTTGTACATCGCGTTGCGTTTCAACTCAGCGATGCGTTGCCGCACCCAGGGATCTGCCCAGATGTTCGGCACGTGCCCCTTGACGAAATCCCAGCATACCTGCTTGGTGATTTGACACGATTCGATGATGTCTTCGGCTTTGGCTTCGTGATGCGCTTCCGAATGTGTGACGACGTGGAGAATGTCCGGTTCAAGGTAGAGTTGCGTGTAAATGCCGAACGCGAGATGCCCTTTGGCTTGATGAAGGTCGGGTGGAAAACTGGGCAGCCCCGAACGTGTTTGCCTGATGATATGAAAATCATAATGACGCGTGAGCGGCTCGATAAGTTCGTAGGCCGCTTTCATCTTGGCGAGATCGTCGAGCGCGGAAATCTCCGGGGGGAGTTCAAACATCATTTGCATGACGTAATGCTTGATGCCGAGTTTGAGTGCCATCAGACCGACGAGGACGTGATCCGTCACCTGCATATCGTCACTGGCATAACGCAACCCCCACTGATGAGGATCATTGATTTCGCACGGCTTGCCCACGCTCGCCCAGTAGCGAATCAAGTCATAGTGTTCGCGGAACGAGTCATGAATCGAAATGGGACCGCGACCATCCAGTTGATTGTAGAAGAAAATCGGTACGGCGGGGAAACAGATGTTAAGGTACTTTTCCCACAGTTTGGCGAGTTCCAGCAACTCGTCCGTGCCGCTGTAGATGCGCGTCATCGGATAGTTACCGCGTTGTGTGGCGGCTTTGAGGCGTTTCAAATCTTCGATCGTGCGAATCGGTGCGCCACCTTGCCCCGCGAGATATTTGCTGGGGTCTTCTTCACCGCGAATGAATTTGGCAAGCAGTTCTTGCGAGGTTTGATCGGGCGCGAGCGAAACGATTTCGAGCGCGCCAGCATCCGCGAGTTTTTCGATGCCCTCGACTGTCGGCTCGATCGTTTCTGCCGCAATACCGATGTGTGCGCGAATGATCGGACGATTCTCACGTTCGCGGACTTGCTGGATGCGTTCAACCAGATAATCCGACCAACGAACCAAAGTTTCCTGACGCTGAACCGGCTCACGTCGCGCAAAGCGTTCCAGTTCCTCCATCGTGATGTAATCGTCCGCGATGACTTCAAAGAAATGATAAAACTCGGGTTTGTTGCTGTACTCTTGATTGATTTGTTCGAGGTCGTAATGACGTTCTTCGGGCGGCGTGAACGGGTCGGGTTCAACGGGAACACCGGTCATCGAGCGGACAAGATTCGCAGCGGGACGTAAACCGCCAAAACAATAGCGAATGCCCGAATCTTTCGGATGCAAGCCGTGTTGGGTTGCCAGCGTGACGAATTCACTGATCAGTTTGTCCACGTGCAAATCACCGAGGCGCATCGAAATGCCCACGACCTCGGGACGTGCTTCACGAATTTTGTTGATCACTTCGGGGATTGGCACGGCGGGACCGAGTTTGACCGAGATGTAGCCCAGTCCCATATCCTGCAGCCAATCGGCAAAATTTTCGACGCCCAGATTGTGGACGCACTTGCCAATGGCACCAACCATCACACGACGTTTTTTGCGAGTTTCTGCACGACTCTCCATATCCATCCTTAATGATGACCGACGACCAGTGACCGACGACACGTGCATCGGTCAACGGTCGACGGTCTATAGGTGTAGATTATTCCAGCACCAACTTGCCACGCCGATACGCGGCGTCAACTTTACGGAGCGCACGCGCGGTTTGTTTAGGACGCGTAAACGCCAAGGCGGCAATGAACGCGTTGATCAACGCGCTGACACTGGTAAGTGAGAGCGAGTGTGCTGCCCCCTTGGTGGCAATCTGGAACGCGAAACTGGCGTGCTGCGCGATAGGTGCCACCAGACTATCCGTGATTGCAATGCGCGTTGCGCCGATGCGTTGCGCGTATTCCATCGCGGCGACCGTATCGGCAACGTAACGCCAAACACTGATGCCGATGAGAACGCTCGATGGTTTGAGGCGCGCAAGTTCGAGCGTGAGCGGAATGCCGCCGTTGAGTGCGGCGCGCGCATCAAAGCCCATCACGTTCAACGAATGCGCGAGGTAAAGCGCCGGTCCCGCCGAGAGTCCGCCAGCGACGACGAGAAGGTGACTGGCTTTGCCAATGGCGCGCACAGCGGGCCAGAAACGTTCTTGGTCGAGTTTGGCGAGTGTATCGTTCAGGTTTTGTGCGTCGAGTTCAAAGACACGCTGAAGGACATTGTTCGCACGAAGACCACCGCGCTTGCGTTCGATCTGTTGGACTTTGTGGACGTAGGTGGGCAGGTTAGCACGTACAGCGGCTTGAAGTTCGGGGTAACCGTCGTAACCCAGCGCCTGGCAAAAGCGGACGACCGTGGCATTGCTCACTCCCACCTGCTTGCCCAATTCGGCAGCGGAGGCGAACGCGACAAAGAGGCCATTGTCGAGGATGAGGCGCGCCAACTTTTGGTGCGCGTGGCTGAGCGTGGGGAAGAGTTCCGTGATTCGATTTTCGAGTGGTGCGGCATTGCCCATCGGCATCACAATCCTGTGGCGCGGAGGCACTCCCTCCGCTTCTACGGTGATTATACCACAGATGCAAGAAAAATGCAATAGTTGTTACAGAGATTGTGTCGTATGAAAGGATTGTTACATGGCGAAAGCCCAGCGTTCGTCTCGTGGCATACACCCGCCGAATGATAGCGACCGTTTGGAGTAGAGGCGTACCGCCCGCGCGAAACCGCGCGTACGCCGAGCAACGCGCAACGGTTCATCCGACCGCGCGCGAGATGCCGGGGCGAAAAGAACATTCACACATCCGCAAAGCGCAAACGCAGAAACGCGTCGCGACACGCCAAGGCATCTTGCTTTCATGTTGATGCACTACTAGTGTTCAAACAATTTAATCTTGCGGGGTTGCGCGCACTCAGCCTCGCTTTCGCACCCTTGCCCAAGTGATAAGAATTCGGAGGAAATTGAGCATTGGACTACCCAGGTGGGCTTGCCAAAGCGTGCAGGTGCGAAATCTAGGCTCAGACTGTGTCTACTCAGCCTCCTGTCATTGCGAGCGTTTTTTGCGAAGCAATCCCCGAATTCGCAGTGTGGAGATTGCTTCGTCGGCACAAAACGCCTCCTCGCAATGACGTGGGGTGAGTAGTTACCTCAGACTTAAGTCTCGGAGACTTTGGAAGTCTGCGACCCCGCATGATTTTACGGTTGAACTACTAGCACCATTCGTTCCTATCGTCGCCACGCCTCGCCCGTGCGTATTCCGATCAGCGTGCGAATCGTCACGACGAGCCAGAACACAACAAGCAAGACAAACAGCGCGACGCCGAACACTTCGAGCGCGCTCACCTTCCACGCGCGCGCAAGCGTCAACGTCATCACCGTGTACGCGCCGAGTGGAAACGTGAACGCCCACCAGCCCACGCCAAACGGCAAACTCCCCGCGCGCAAGTATCGCGTGAGGAGCAAGATGGCTGCCGCGAGCCACCACAAGCCAAAGCCCCAGAACGCAAACGCGCCGAGTTGCGCAAACGCATTGACACTCACACCCATCTCGCCCCAAATTTTCGCGCCATCTTGCGCGATGCGGATCAACGCGAGCCCCGCGACCGCCACAGGTCCCAGACCGATCCAGAGCGATGGCGCAAGCGGCGCGGCAGGCAACGGATGAAACACGAGCCGATTGTACAACAGCGCGGCAATCAACAAGAACAAAAAGAAACCGATGCCCCAGCCCGCGCCGCTGATGATGAGCAACCCGCGCGCGGTTTCCGCATCCACGCGCGGGACGAAAGGCATCAGCACCATCGGCACGATAATGTTGACGACGGGTGGAATGAACCAGCCGCCGTTGACCTGTTCGGGCGCGACGTTCGGCGTGATGAACAGAATGTACGCAAACACGACACCGATGACGAACGTGAGCGCGATGCCGACGGCTGCCAGAATCGCAACCAGCGCGAAGATCGCCTCTGCCGGGAACGCACTGGGACCGACGATGAGCGTTGCGGTTGCCAACACGAGAATGCCGCCAGGAAACGTGCCGTACAATGCGCCAAGAATCGGATGTTGCAAATCTTTGAGCGCGGCGTCGGGATGGCGCACCCAACGCCAGACGTACGGAACACCCAGCGCGACGAGCAGCGCGTACGCGAGCGCGACGAACGCGATGCCGATGACGCGCATCATCGGTTGGAGCGTGGCGATGTTCCCCGGATTCATAAACGCGCCCACGCCGACGATGGCGGTGCCCATCACCGCGCCAAACCAACCTGGATGAAACGAATGTAGTACCGTCAATGTGTTTTTCGATTGAGTTGTCAAGTGATCCTCCGTAGGTTTTGATTGATGTTGGGAGACAGAGTCCGCGCCGCGTCGCGCGAACCCTGCCTCCCGCACGTATTGCCACGCCCTTAAGGACGTGGCAATACGCGCTACCAGATTTGGATGCCAAAGAACGCGGTGATGAACTTGACCGCGACGTAGAGAAAGTACAGCCCAAAGATCAGTTTCAGCGTCGCGGGCTTGATGCGTTTGATGATCGCCGCGCCCACCTGCGCGCCGACGATCGTGCCTGCCGCGAGCAAGAGACCCGTCGTCAGGTCCACGAACCCCTGCGCCAGTTTGATGCTGCCGCCGACCACCGCAAGCGGAATCATCGTCGCGAGCGACGTCCCCATCGTGATGTACACCGGCGCACCGAACAGGTAGATCAAGCCCGGCACCAGCGCGTAACCGCCGCCGACCCCCGCGAGTCCTGTCGCGATGCCGACGACGAAACCGAACACCGCCATTCCCCAGCCCGAGCCCGTAATCGTCGTACCTTCGCGCTTGGGCATTGTCTGCTGAATCACGCCTTCGTAGATCATTCGAATCGCGGGCCACAAAAAGATCACGCCGAGAATCAACCCCAGCAGTTTCGCCTGACCCGACAGAAACGTAAAGAGCCACGAGCCGAGTAGCACGCCAACGATGCCGCCGCCACCGAGCCACAGGAACGCGCGCACATTCACGTTGCGCTGAATCAGGTGCCCATAGCCGCCCGAGAGCGCGGTGAAGATCACAGCGAAGAGCGTGGTGCCAACCGCGATCGCCGCAGGATAGCCCATCCAAAAGTGAATGATGGGCAGCATCACGCTACATCCGCCCGTGCCGATCAGTCCGCCGAGCAAGCCCGCGAGAAAGCCGACGACGATCAGTGCAATGCCTTTCACCACATCCATCGGCGCGACGCCGGGCGCGGCACCGATGCCTGCCGCCAGCGCCCACGCGGCAATTGCGGCGATGACCAGCAAAAGCACCGCCGTGAAAACTTGAGCGCGCCACCAGGTCATTGTTGTTGATTTGACTGTCATCGTACACCTCCGCGGCTATTGGTTGTTTTCCAGACCAGGTCGCACCACCAGCACCGAGCAAGGGGCATGGCTGACAATGCGATCGGAAACACTGCCCAGCAAGAACGCCTTGACCGGCGACAGCCCGCGGTGACCGACGATGATCAGATCGTAACCTCCCTCTTTAGCCGCGCTCACGATTTCGTCCGCTGGATCGCCTTCACGCAGCAACAGTTTGGCTTCCACCCCTGCTGCTTTGAGCAGGGCTTTGGGTTTGTCAAACACTTCCCAGGCTTGAATGTCCTCGGGCGGCGCAGCAGTCACCGTCACTCCCAACGTACTGACCGCCACAGGGATGACGTTGATGAGCGTCACCGACTTGATGCCGCGCTCCACTGCCAGTTTGGCAGCCGCTTGCACTGCGGCTAGACTGTATTCGGAGCCGTCCACTCCGACGAGCATGCGTTTCATTTTGCACCTCCATTAGTTTGTTACTTTACTTTTTCAATCGCTCTCTCACCCGCATCGCTGTGGGTGGTGGACGTTCTAGACCAGGACCGCGTCCTGTCACACACATACAGCAACACGGTCGCCAACGACAGCACGTTCTCATTGTGCGCCTCGCTATCCCGCCACACGGAATGGGGAAGGTCGTAATTCCCCAGCAACCCGCGCAGCGTCTCGCGTGACTCGACACTATGGCTTTGCATCAGCGGCACGCACGCGTCCAACTTGCGCCGCGCTTCGAGCAGCGCGAACGCGAACGCCATACACGTCGCCTCGCCGCAGGCGCGGCAGTTCGTGCGCGGCAAGAGTTCCCACACATCGAGAGGGCGCGGTGTGCGGCGTTCCTCGTCGCGCGGGCTGATTTCATCGCGCATGTCCCAGGTCTGGTTTAGCAAATCGCGCACCGCGCGCAAGAGTTCGATGCCCTCGTCCGTATCTTTGACTTGGGTGATGTACACAGTGTCGTGCGTCAACGTGATAAAGCCGGGTTTGCGCCGCAGGACGAGCGCACTCGCGCGCGGATTGTAACTGATCACGTTCGGCAGGATCGCGTTGAGCAGCGGCAACACCGCATCAATCGCGCGCGCCGGTTTGCCGACGATGATGATCTTGCCCGGTTCTGCGAGGCACGGGCGCGTGTGGTCGAGCGTGATGTATGCGATGAACATCTTGCCCCTCCTTGTCGGTCAGTGGAGTGCCCAATGCTTTTTTCGTTATGGTTTTCTGGTCCACTGGATGTTATCCAGCCATGCCTTTCTATCCGCGCACCCGTCTTGAATTGGCTTGAAAGTCAATACCTTGCCGTCGAAGGACCAGGTGTACGTGCCTCGCTCCGCGCCTTGGGCGGCGCAATACGAGTTCTGGAGCCATTCGAGTTGATCGCCCGTCACCTTGTAAACTCCCGTCGAAACAATCACATCATCTTCGACAAGAGTACAGTTGCCATTCTCCCCTAATAGCATTGTCCACTGGTGGTTACCCAGTTGCATCGTAAACGTACCAGTCGGAAAAGCCATCGGCGCGGGTGCTGGTGTTGGGAGCGGGGTCGCAGCCGAACTGCAGCCAATCACTGTCAACGCTACCACCACAACTCCAAGCAAGATTTGTCGTTTCATAAACAACTCCTTCGCGAGCGGGTTACACCTCCACCCAATCCAACATCATCACGCGCACGCGTGCGCCCGCGTCCACATGCGTCCAGTCTTCGGGAATGATCGCGATGCCATCTGCGCGCACCATCGAAAGCAGAATGCCCGAACCCTGATCGCCCGTGAGATGCGCGAGCGTCTCGCCATCGCGCGTTTCTAACCGCACGCGCACGTAATGCCGCCGATTGTCCTTGCGCTTGATCTCGTCCACGAGCGTCGCTTCGATCGTCGGCTTGGCGAGCCGCGTCTTGCCTTGCATCTTCAAGAGCGCGGGACGCCCGAACAACTCGAACGACATCAGCGCGGAAACGGGATTGCCCGGCAGACCCAAGAGCGGCACGCCTTGAATCGTCCCGAACGCGAGCGGCTCGCCGGGTTTCATCCGCACGCGCCAAAACGCGATTTCGCCTTCTGCCGCGAGCACTTGCTTCACCACGTCGAAATCGCCAACCGATACGCCGCCCGATGTGGCGAACAAGTCCGCACGCTGAGTGAGTCCCTCGCGAATCTTCGTTGTTAATTCTTCCACGGTGTCGCGCGCGATGCCAAGTCGAATCGGAACGCCGCCGTACTTGACGACTGCCGCCGCGACCGAATAGCCGTTCGCATCGCGAATCTTGCCCGGCGCAAGCGGCTCGCTCGCGTCCACGACCTCATCGCCGGTCGAAAGAATCGCGACGCGCGGACGCCGAATCACCGCGACATCTGTTTGTCCCAGCCCCGCCAACATTCCGATTTCTTGCGAACGCAAGACCGCGCCTTTCGCCAAAACCGCCTCACCCGCGCGCACATCTTCGCCCGCCGCGCGAATGTTCGCCTGGTGGGGATAGCGGCGCGTGACGAGAATCGCGTCGCCGTCGCGCGTCGTCTCTTCGAAGGGAACCACCGCATCCGCGCCCGGCGGAATCGGCGCGCCCGTCATAATCCGAATCGCGGTCCCCGGTTCGATGGACGCGTCGCGCGTGTGCCCCGCCGCGAGTTCGCCCGCGACACGCAAGCGGCGCGGCGCATCGTCCCGCGCGCCCGCGGTGTCGTCCACGCGGACGGCGTAGCCGTCCATCGCGCTGTTGGCGTGCGGCGGAATATCGTATGCCGCGACGAGGTCTTCCGCGAGGACGCGACCGACCGCGTCGAGAATCGGCACGCGCTCGGAGTCGAGCGGATGAAAATGTTCGAGGAAACGCGCAAGCGCGTCTTCGACAGAAAGCATTGGATAATTTTCTTCCATCGTTCACTCCTTGGACTCGCGTTTTTCCGCAACGCGACATCGCCAGTACGTTGCGCGCGGCATCGCCGCAAAGAACCGCGCCAGTTCGTCGAGCGCGGCGACCTTGCCTTCTGCCGCGTCCACCGCCTTTTGGCGCATGCACGCGGAGAGCAAGCGCCGATTGCAGCGCGTGAGCGCGCGGCGCGCCTCCAGCGCGTGGCGAATCAGAACAAGCGAATCGCCGCTATCCAGCGCGGCAATCAGTGATTCCATTTCGGCTTGAGCGCGCTCGAGTTCATCGAGCAAAACGCGGCGGCGTGGTCTCGTGTTGTTATACCCTGCGGCGGTTTGCATCCATTTGCGCACGCCGAATTCTCCCCTCACTCACGCGGCCGCCCGCGTGCGTAATTCTTCTAACGCCGCGCCAATCGCAAAGACGGCGCGCCGCGCGGGCGCATCCTCGGGCAAATCGAAAAAGGGTTTGCCCTGCGCGTCATATTCGACGACATATTCGTCGCGCGGCACCAGACCGACGACCTCCAAACCGCGCGCGGCAATCGTCTCGCGCACGTTCGGCGGCAGATCGTTCATGGTAACGTCGCCATTGCGGCACGACACGCGGTTGACAATTGTCCGCGTGCGCCCCACGCGGATTTTTAGTTTTCCCGCCAGCGTCTGCATCTCCGCCGCGCTGATAATTCCACGCACCGTCGGGTCACTGACGAGCAGGAGCAAGTCCACGTCGCGCGTCGTGCGGCGGCTCAAGTGTTCCATCCCTGCCTCGTTGTCAATCACGATAAAATCGTACCTTTGGGCGATGTGATCAATCAAAAAGCGCAACAGGTTGTTGACCGCGCAATAACAGCCAGGACCCTCAGGACGTCCCATCGCCAACAAATCAAAGCCGGACGTTTCGGTGAGCACCAGATGCAACTGATAGTCCAGATATTCGTTCAAAGTCATTCCAGCGGGCAAGTGGCCCGCCTGGGTGAGCGCGAGCATATCCTCGCGGATGTCGCCGACGCTCCCGCTCACCGTCGTTCCCAACGCCAGGTGTAGGTTTGTGCTGGGATCGGCGTCCACCGCGAGCACCGAACCCAGTTGCCGATCCAGAATGTAGCGAACGAGCAGCGCGGCAATCAGCGTTTTGCCAACGCCGCCTTTACCCGCCATCGCAATCGTTGTGGTCATTCACCCATTTCTGTTTCTCATCCCAGTGCCAACCTCGACCCAGCAACTGGTTGGCAGCCTCCAACTGCTCCCGCCACCGCCGACACCAGCTTTGGAAATAACTCACTATTTCTCTTTCTGGCTCTTGGTCGGTTAGTCGGTAGAAGGTCACCCCGACCTCTGGAAGTTCCAAGCGAATGACGATCCCTTGCATCATTAAACAAGAGAGTGCCATTTGGACCTCTTCCTCGCTGTGCCCGAGGTCGCTTGCTAGGTCGGCGAGCGTCAGCGATTGGTGCGGCGAGGAAGTCAGAAAGTGAATGAGGTGCAGACAGGGCGGGGTCTCTAGCCACTGCTGTACCAGTGGCCAAAGATCTGGACGTTCAACGCGTAGCTCATCCAGCATTTTATTTATTACGGGGTTCTCAGTTTCCATGCTCATCCCCCCTTCACGCGCTCGCGTGTTACAAAGGTACTCACATGAAGCACTCACCGCAGCATCCCGCGAATGATCACGTCCACCGCCGCGTCCTCGTCCAAGCCGCGCGCCATCAACGTCTCCAACTCTTTGCGATTCACCGTGCCGATCGCCGCCTCGTGCGTCACCTGCGCGCGGTCGTCGCGCACAACGACGCTTGGGATGTTCCGCGCGACGGCACGCCCGCGCACGATTTCGGTGCAGTCCATATGCCCGCGCGCGTTCGGCGCGCTCGCCTCGGTCGTCGTGAACACCTGGCTCGTCGCGTCATCGCGCACCGCCGCGCGCGTCTTGGCGACGGAACGCGCACCTTCGCCGTTCAAGCGAATCAACTCGCGCACCGAAATCGCATCCCGCTCGATGCCGTACGCTTTCGTCGTCAGTTCGGCGACGCCGCGCGCCGCCACATCCACCGTGTAATCGAATTCGAGCACGCCCACGCGCCCGTGCGTCAAATTGAACGTGGTGACGAATTGCCCGCCTTCATCCACCGTCACCTGCGCGCGCGGGCGCACCTCGATCCCGCCGTGCGGTCCGTGAAAATGCGCCTCGTTGTACTTCATCGTCGCGCCCGCGCCGACGTGCATCCGCGCGTCCATCCGATGTTCGAGTTTCGTCGCGTTCGGAAACGTGCAGTGCGCGAGGAATTCCACCTGCGCGCCTGCGCCGATTTCGTACTCGGCGATGATTTCCTGCAAGCCCTCGGCGGGCAGCATCCCGAAACACAAATGCACCGTGCGCTCGATGCGCGCGTTCGGCGCGACGACGATGCGCGCTTTCACTCCGTGCGGCAGTTCCTGCGCGTCGAACGTGATGCCCTCGATGCCGTGTGCGACGAGCACCTGGTTCGCGCTCACGACGAGCGTCGCGACGTTGGGCACTTGGAGCGCGTTCGGGTCGCCGCCCGCTTGCCGATATGCATCCAAGATCGCTTCAAACTCGCGCGTCCACGCGGGCGTTGCGCCGAGCGCGTGTGAGGGAGTTGTCGTATTCATCGCGCATCCTTCCCATTGCTCGCGAGCGCATCGCGCACTTCGGGCAATTTCTCGTCCCACGGTTGCGCGCCGAGCGCTTCGATGTGCGGGCGGCAGCGCGTGCCGTAATAGCGCCGCGCTTCTGCCGCATCGCCGCTCCACACGACCGCGCCCTGGCACATCAGCGACGCGCGGTCCGCCGCCGTCGCCATCTCGTCGCGATGCGTAATGAGCAGCACCGTCGTCCCCTCGCTTGCCATCCGCCGAATCAGCGCGCCGATGTCGGCGAGCGAGAGCGCGTCAATCCCCGAATCGGGTTCGTCGAGAATCGCGAGGCGCGGATGCATCGCAAACACCGCCGCGAGTTCGACGCGCTTGCGTTCACCACCCGACAGCGTTTGATCCACGACGCGTCGCGCGTACACATTCGGCGGCAAGGCGACCGCTTCGAGCGCGTCGCGAATCCGATCGCGGCTTGCCTCGCGCGTGCCCAATTGCACATACTGCGCGACGGGCAAACCCTCGAATCGCGCGGGTTCTTGCCACGCCAGCGTGATGCCGAGCCGCGCGCGTTCGCTGATGCTGAGCGCGGTCACATCGCGTCCGTCAAACACGATGCGACCCGCGTTGGGGGTGTAACCCGCGCAGCCCATCAGCGTGTATGCCAGCGACGACTTGCCCGAACCGTTCAAGCCGAGCAGCGCATGCACCTCGCCCGCGCGCACCGTCAGATTCACGCGGCGCAAAATGTCGCGCCCGTCGCGTCGCAGACTCAAATTCTCGACCTGCAAAATATCGGTCATCCTTTGCTCCGTGATTCTGCGCGACCCTGATGCCGCGCCATTTCGATTTCCGCGAGAATCGCCAGCGCGATCTCCGCGGGCGTCGTTCCGCCCAAATCCAAGCCGATCGGCGCGCGCACGCGCGTAAGTAGGTTCTCTGTGACGCCATCCGCGCGCAGATGCTCCAGCACCATCCGACACTTGCGGCGGCTTCCGATCATCCCGATGTACGGCGCGGGCGATTCGATCACGGTGCGCAGCGCGGCTTCGTCGCTCACGTAATCTTCGGTGACGAGGACGATGTAGGTGTGCGGCGTGATGCTCGCGGGATCGAGTGCGCCGCCGCGTTCATCGCGCACATCCACCACGCGCACCTCGTAATTCAACAGGTGCGCCATCTCCGCGAGCGGCTTGCCAATGTGCCCGCCGCCAACAATCAACAGCGTCGGACGCGGCGCGAACACTTCGATGAACACGCGCACCTCGCCGCCGCACAGCACGCCAATCGCGTCGTCGCCTTCTTCGCGCAGCGTGTAATGCGTGAGACGGGACTTGCCTTCGGCGAGCGCGGCACGCGCGTCCGCGAGAATCGCCTGCTCCAAGCGTCCGCCGCCCGCGGTACCGACGGTCGCGCCGTCGCCGCGCACCAAGATTTTCGCGCCGACCTTCGCGGGCGACGCGCCGACGACTTCGACGACGGTCGCGAGCGCGGCGGGTTCGTTACGTTCGACTGCCGCGACGAGTTGTTGCAAAATGTTCAACATCGTTACTCTCCGCTCAAATCCACCGTCCCAACCAACCAAAGACCAACGCCGTGATCAGCGCGCCCAGGCGACGAGCGGCAGCGAGAGAAATGCCATCAGCGCCGCCTCCAAAAGCGAATGCCAGCCGATGTCTGCGTGACATCGTTCCCTCCGCGTCGGGGCGGGGTGACCCCGCCCCTACCGCTGTCTCACACCGCGCCCTCCACAAACTCGATGCGACTCTCGGCGGGCAAGAACAAGCCCATCTCGACTTCCACCGCTTTGAGAATCGCGGCGGGCACGATGCAACTATTGCGGCAGAGATATTCCGTCGCCAGATGACAGGTGCGCGATTCATTGCGTGGAATGCTCATCTCACTCGCGACATCCAACTCGGTCAGCGCCTCGGCGAGTTTCTGCACGTGCTCGCACGTCGTATCGAACGTCACGCGCACGTGCGTCATATCGCTGCGCCGCACCGAGATCGTCGTCTCCTTTTCGCAGACGCCTGCGCGTACCCAGACCATTGCCATTGCCAACCTCCCATCGTTCGCGCTTCACCGCGCGCGCAAACACGCCTGAACTTTTTTCCGCGACGGTGGATTGCCTTGCGCGATCTTTTGTCCGCCAATAAACAGCAGCGGCAGATTTACCGTGCGATATTTCAAAATCCCCGTCGCTTCATTTTCTTCGACGAGATCAATTTCGACACTCGCGCGCGCGGCTTCGTCCAGCACGATTTCGCGCATCCGTTTGTAGCGGTTGCACGTGTCCGCGCCGACGAGTTTCACTTGGATACTCACCCCGGGCTCATCCTTCCCCATTTTTGCAGACGACGGTGCCTTGCCCACAGTTCGCGGTCTCAAACTGAATCGTTGTATGTTGAATACCAAAGCGCTCCGCGAGCGTCTGCTTGAGTGATCCCATCTGCGCCGTCGTTGCCTCGCACGCCGCGTCGGCGACGAGCACGTGCGCGCTCAGCGCGGGATAGCCGGAGCAGATGCTCCACAGATGCAAATCGTGCACCTCTCGCACCCCCGCCACCTGCGCCATCGCCTGCGCGACATCGTGGATGGCAATGCCTTCCGGCGTCCCTTCGAACAAAATGTGCAGCGATGAACGCAGGACGCGGTACGAACCTGCGACGATGATGACACCGATGAACACACTGATGAGCGGGTCAACGATGTACCACCCTGTTAGCATGATGATCAAGCCGCCTGCGATCACGCCGAGTGACGCAAGCGCATCGCCGACGACGTGCAGGAATGCACTGCGCGTGTTCAAATCGTCGTGATGTTCGTGCAGCAAACGTGCGACTCCCAGATTGGCGATGAGACCGATCACCGCAATCGCCAGCATCTCCGCGCTGTGAATCGGCGTCGGATTCTGAATGCGCTCCCACGCTTCGTAGAAAATGCCGAAGGTGATCGCAAGCAGTGTGATACCATTCGCCAGTGCGGCAAAGACTTCGAGCCGATGCCAGCCGTAGGTGTGGCGGTCGTCGGCGGGGAGCGCGGCGACGCGCAGCGCCACGTAACTGAGCGCGAGCGCAAACACGTCGAGAAAGACGTGCGCCGAGTCGCTCAAGAGCGCGAGACTCCCCGTCCAGAATCCGCCGCCCAGTTCCGCGAAAAAGACGAGCAGCGAGATGCCGAGTGCAAGAACAAAGCGCCGTTCGAGTTGTGGATTCGTATGATTCATTGTCTAATGCAACCGTTCGGTGTGATCCACGAGTTTGCCTGCGAGATACGCGTTCACCGCGTCGTCAATCGTCGGGATGTCGGTGACGATCGGACGAATACCGGCGGCTTGCATCGAATCGTACGCGCCCGCGCCCATCCCGCGCGCGAGCAAGACCTGACAATCGGCAATCGCGCCTGCCATGCGCGCGTGCCGCGACTGCGCTGCGGCGTCGTAGCCGTGCCCGCGCGGGTCGTTGCCTTCGGCGTGCGTCTCGCCGCCGAACTGCGCGTGTCCCATCTTCTCGCGTTTTTCGCGCGCGACGATCTTGCCCTCATTGATGGTGACGACGACGTAGTACGCCGCGCGTCCAAAGTGTTGACTGATGGTGATGCCATCATCGGAAACTGCTGCGATTTTCATTTGTTTTCTCCTTGTACTTCTTGAATCTTGGTGATAATTGCCTCCACCGCTCGCTCCAGGTCTTGCTGGGAAAAAGCCAGCGGTTTGAAAGGACCGATCTTTTTGATCTTGAGGTCACTAGTGCAGCAACACGAAAAAGTTGCATACCAACCCGATGCGAGAACGGCGACAAATGTGGCTAACAATCTTGTATCCGCTACGCACTTTCATGTTGATGCACTACTAGCACCATTCGTTCCTACCGTCTCCACGCCTCGCCCGTGCGCATTCCGATTAGCGTACGAATCGTGACGACGAGCCAGAACGCGGCGAGCAGCACGAACAACAGCGCCCCGATCCACTCGAACATGTTCACCTTCATCACCCGCGCCAGTGTCAGCGTGTCCACCGTGTACGCGCCGAGCGGAAACGTGAATGCCCACCAGCCGATGCCGAAAGGTAAGCCGCTCGTCCGCAGATATTTTCGCAACAAAAGAATCGCGGCGACAAGCCACCACACGCCAAAGCCCCACAGCGCGAGTGCGGAAATGTTTGACACAGCGCTGACCGCCGCGCTCTGATCGCCCCAGATATTCGCTCCCGCTTGCGCCATCCGAATCAGCGCGAGTCCGCCCACGCCGATCGGACCCAAGCCGATCCAGAGCGATGGCGCGTGCGGCGCGGCAGGCAACGGATGATAGACCAAGCGGTCGTACAAGAGCGAGGCGACCATCAAGAACAGGAAAAACCCGATGCCCCACGCCGCGTAACTTGCAAAGAGCAAGAGCCGCGCCGTCTCCGCGTCGGCGCGCGGCAAGAGCGACAGGAGCGCCATCGGAATAATAATGTTGACGACGGGCGGGATGAACCAGCCGCCGTTCGCGTTCTCTACGTGGACGCTCGGCGTGACGAACAGGATGTACGCAAAGACAACGCTGATGGCGAACGCGAGGAGTGCGCCAATCACCGCGAGAACGGCGACGATAGCAAAGACCGCATCCGCGGATAGAATTGCGGGACCGATGGCGGCAGTCGTCACGGCAAGCACGATGATGCCGCCCGGAAATGTCCCATACAATCCACCGAGAATGGGATGTTGCAAATCCTTCCACGCCGCGTCGGGATGATGCACCCAGCGCAGCACGTACGGAATGCCGAGCGCGACAAAGAGCACGTACGCGAGAACTGCAAACGCAATGCCGGCGGCGTGGGCAAGCGGCGCCAGCGTGGCGATGTTCCCCGGATTCATAAACGCGCCCACGCCGACGATGGCGGTGCCCATCACCGCGCCAAACCAACCTGGATGAAACGAATGTAGTACCGTCAATGTGTTTTTCGATTGAGTTGTCAAGTGATCCTCCGTAGGTTTTGATTGATGTTGGGAGACAGAGTCCGCGCCGCGTCGCGCGAACCCTGCCTCCCGCACGTATTGCCACGCCCTTAAGGACGTGGCAATACGCGCTACCAGATTTGGATGCCAAAGAACGCGGTGATGAACTTGACCGCGACGTAGAGAAAGTACAGCCCAAAGATCAGTTTCAGCGTCGCGGGCTTGATGCGTTTGATGATCGCCGCGCCCACCTGCGCGCCGACGATCGTGCCTGCCGCGAGCAAGAGACCCGTCGTCAGGTCCACGAACCCCTGCGCCAGTTTGATGCTGCCGCCGACCACCGCAAGCGGAATCATCGTCGCGAGCGACGTCCCCATCGTGATGTACACCGGCGCACCGAACAGGTAGATCAAGCCCGGCACCAGCGCGTAACCGCCGCCGACCCCCGCGAGTCCTGTCGCGATGCCGACGACGAAACCGAACACCGCCATTCCCCAGCCCGAGCCCGTAATCGTCGTACCTTCGCGCTTGGGCATTGTCTGCTGAATCACGCCTTCGTAGATCATTCGAATCGCGGGCCACAAAAAGATCACGCCGAGAATCAACCCCAGCAGTTTCGCCTGACCCGACAGAAACGTAAAGAGCCACGAACCAAGTAGCACGCCAACGATGCCGCCGCCACCGAGCCACAGGAACGCGCGCACATTCACGTTGCGCTGAATCAGGTGCCCATAGCCGCCCGAGAGCGCGGTAAAGATCACGGCAAAGAGCGTGGTGCCAACCGCGATCGCCGCAGGATAGCCCATCCAAAAGTGGATAATCGGCAGCATCACACTGCAGCCGCCCGTGCCGATCAATCCGCCGAGCAAGCCTGCGAAAAAGCCGACGACGATCAGTGCGATGCCTTTCACCACATCCATCGGCGCGACGCCGGGCGCAGCACCTGTGCCTGTGGCGATTGCCCACAGCGCCAGCGCGAAGATGACGAGCACGATCACCGCGATGGGGATCCGTCCTTGCCACCACGGCGTTACTTTCGTTGACATTACACACCTCCATCTGAATTGCAAATTGTGAATTGCGAATTACAAATTGTGAATTTGCATTCCAGGAGGAGGTCGTTTGATGCCAGGACCGCGTCCTGTCACACACATACAGCAACACGGTCGCCAGCGACAACACCTTCTCATTGTGCGCCTCGCTTTTCTACGGACGCTATTCGATCAACAACCAGACCGCGCGGGAACAGGTGCAGGTTGGAGTTGGCTCAACCTTTCCACCGCCGCGTCCAATTCGGGCAGCAATGCCTCTTCGATTTTGCCGGCGTCACCACTCAAAGATTCGTTGTGCCGCCATTTTATCCATCAATCAACTTATCACCTACCTTGGAATCTTTCGTCGGCGCGTGGGCTTTACTCTACCCATCGCATCATCACGCGCACGGCGAGTACGAACAAGACGATCGCAAATCCCGCCAGCGCGAGCAAATCAAGCGCGGCATCCGTCACGCCGCCACCGAGCAGCGCGGCGCGCAATGCTTCGGACCGCGTAGGTCAATGGCAACGCGCGCGCGATGACTTGTAGTGCAAGCGGCATCGAGTCCACCGGCACGAACACCCCGCCGAGAAACATCATCGGAAAGCGAATGAAATTCGCGAGCGTCTGCGCTTCGAACACTTCGGTTACCGCGACGGAGACGAACGCGCCGAGCGCGGAAAACGCCGCCGCCGAGAGCAGGATCGTCAGCGCAAGCAAGAGCCAATGGATGCTTCCCGCGCCAAAAGCGATCAGCGCGATGATCAGCACGACCAGCGTCACCGTCAATCCGAAAACCATCCCGCCGAGCAACTTGCCTGCCAGCAACGCGGGCAAACGGATCGGCGCGAGGAGCAATCGTTCCAGTGCGCCGATGCGCCGCTCGAACACGATGACGATCGCTTCCATCGAACTCGTGCCGAACAACAAGGTCAACGCCAAGAGACCAGGCACGAGCGCGCGCAGATCGGATGGATTGCGAATCGCAAAGGCGAGGATGAACGCAAAGGGAAACAGAATGCCCCAACTGATGTTGGGCGGTTTAAAGTAGTAGGCGCGCAAGTCTTTCAGTCCGATGTAAAACATTCCACGCAAGTCATCCGCTAGCATTGCCGCCTCCCTTGCCGCCCTTTTCGGCGAGCATCACTTCCGCGCTCAAGCCCGTCAACTTGACGAACACATCTTCCAGCGTCGGACGCAGTGTGTTGATCGCCAGCACGCGCCGCCCATCGGTTTGCGCGAGCGCGGCGCGCGCCGCCGCCTCAACGCTCTCGCCTTCAAAGCGTCTGGTTTCGATTTGGTCGTTAGCGTCTGCGCGCGTCACTTCGACAACTGTTTTGCCTCCCATTGTGGATTTGAGTCCCTCCACTGTGTCGAGCGCAACGATGCGCCCCTTGACGATGATCGCGATACGGTCACACAAGCGCTCGGCTTCTTCGAGATAGTGTGTGGTGAGAAAGACGGTGACGCCTTCCTGCCGCAACCCTGCGATCATCTGCCGCAGGTTGCGCGCGCTCATCACATCCAAGCCCGTCGTCGGTTCGTCGAGAAAGATCAGCGGGGGACGATGCGCGAGCGCGGCGGCAATCGTCAACGCGCGTTTCATTCCGCGCGAAAGTTTGGCAAAAGGCGCGTTGCGCTTTTCGCTCAAGCGAAAACGCGTCAGCAGTTCTTCCGCGCGCGTTATGCGTTCCGCGCGCGGTACGCCGTAGAGTTGCATCGCGAAAACCAGGTTGTCGAACGCCGACAACTCGTCGTACAGATTCGATATTTCAGGTACGACGCCGATCTGTTTTTTGATGCGCGTGATGTCCGTTGCCAAATCCAATCCCAGCACCGATGCCTTGCCCGCCGTTGGGCGCGCGAGACCCGTCAGCATCCGAATGGTCGTCGTCTTGCCCGCGCCGTTCGGTCCCAGAAAGCCGAACACCTCGCCTTCGCGCACGGTGAAATCAATTTCATCCACTGCGCGCAATGGCGGGTGGTTCTGGTCGGTCTGGTAAATCTTGGTCAATCCGGTTACTTGAATTGCGTTGTTCATTTGCACCTCATGCTGCATCCTTTTCCAAGTGACTGCGCAACTCTTTGCGATGCACAGACTGCACCTGGGACCACACCACCTCTTTCAAAAAACGCAGCGCTTCTTCAGCGTCTTTGTCAGCGAGGATCATTTGCAACTCGGTCTGCTGTTGCTCGTCCAGCACGACGCTTACTTTGAGCATCTTGCCTCCTCCACCAGATTATCCGCAGCGCATCCGCAACGCGGCTTCCACTTTTTTGGCAATCACCTCTCGCACAAAACGATAGATCGCCTCGGCGTCTCCTTGCTTGGCGAGGCGCATCACTTGACGTACCTCGCGTTCGTCCAAGATGATGAGTGTTCTTTCGATTCGCTCTTTTGCCATTCGATCTCCTACAAAGTGTTCTGCAAGGATTCGACGGCGTAATCTACATCGTCGGCGGTATTGAAATAGCCCGGACTGAAACGCAACGCGCCGCACTCGAGCGTTCCCGCCGTGCGATGCGCCTGGGGCGCGCAGTGC
>Ga0209227_1000604_pt1 | contig 30591 bp, 31 predicted proteins | sample YNPBryantNP2012_FD_185815 | JGI IMG/M metagenome (GOLD analysis project Ga0209227, IMG submission 185815) | Anoxygenic and chlorotrophic microbial mat microbial communities from Yellowstone National Park, USA - YNP Bryant NP 2012 (SPAdes)... ...
TGTCCCTTATCTTTATGCTTGTTAGTGTGTTAAGATGCCTAATTTTTCAAACAGGCAGCGAAGATAAGAAAATTAAATTTAAAAATCAATAGTTTAATTAAATCATTTTGCAACAGAAACTAATTAACAACTAATTGGCAATAATCTATTATGAGGAGGCATGGTTATGAAACCCAAAACTGTATTAATTTCCTTATTGGTAGTTTTTAATTTATCACCTTTATTATTTCTTCTATTAAGTAACAAAACTTTTGGGGCACTTCCAGGTGGTTCTGGTTCTACTGCTACTGCTAAATGTTTATATGTTGGTGCAGGCGGTGACTGTGGCTCCTGTACATGTAGTGGTGTAGGATGGAATGGTGAGTGTACGACTACTGGTTTTAAGCCAGCAGGATGTTATAATGCCAATAATGTTTTCGAGGAATGCCATAGGTGCAACATTCCCCAATCAAATTAAAGTTGGATAAAAAGAACGCATATATAGAATTGGATAAATAAATAAGAACTTATCCTGGAACATATAAGCATCCTGAAGGATAGCGATTTTCTGAAAGGTTAAAACCTTCAGGATGCTTATTTTGGTGAAACCAATAGATATTAATCAGAATCTTCTGACCTGGAATGTTAACCGTTTGGTCAAAATAAAGATTCTTACCTCATCCCCTTTTGAAAATAGTTAATACATGAAATAACATCAAGCTTATACTGGTAGCTAAATGATCCTCGTGAATGTGCCACTGGATTCCTGACGCTCTTTAAAATTTTAAATCTCGCCAGCACCATCTCCTTATCTTCAAAACTCGCTTTAAAAATTCGATCCCAATTTTGAGGATGTGTCATAATCGCCTGATAATCTGCTATTTCCAGGCAATCCATCAATTGCACCTTTCGGCCCAACAGCTTTTCCCGTTCATGCCGATATTCGATTTTTTTCCTGAGCTTTTCTTCAACTCCTTTTTCCCACCAGCTCGCGCCATAAAAATTTTCCAGCCTGATCTTGAGAAAATTTCTTAAATTTTGTTCCAGCATACTAATGAGTTTGAATTATTCGAGCAAAATATCTTCACCACCTTTGCCTGCTGATTTTTGAACATCAGGCTCAACATTAACTTTGCCTTGTTTGATCTGCTTGAACTCATCTTTTGAAATATTGCTGATTTTTTCTGTGGTTTTAAAATGGACTTTTGCCACATGCAATAAAGCTTTGTAGCCATATTTGTCCACAAAATTCTCAGCCGTCGCAATCACATCGGTTGCGCCACGGGGAAACTCAACATCATAACTTTTCGACATTTCATTGAACCGATTGACTGTTTCACTTCTTGCCAGAATCGAAGCCGCAGCCACGGTGATCTCTCGCTCTGCCTTTGGCGTTTGAATGAGCTGAATTTTCTGCCCCAGCTTCATCAAGGCATTTTCAATGAAACTTCGATCCCCAAATTGATCAGAAATCGCGCATCGGCAGGTTGGATGATGCTGCAACAGATTTTCGATCACCCGTGCATGGCCCCACCCCAGCAGCCGATTCAAATTTTTCATGCGGGATAATAGCAAATTATATTTGATTGGGCTGATCACCACGATATCGTACTGATTTTCCCCTAGCAGCCTCTTTATCTCAATAGCCAGATTCTGGATCGTGCTATCGCTCAATCCCTTCGAATCCTTCACTCCCAACTTTTGTAACTTTTCACCTTGCGTTTCTGTCGCCAACACGCCAGCGATGACCAGTGGTCCAAAATAGTCGCCTTTGCCCGCTTCATCTGTCCCGATCCGATCCCCAGAAATTTCTATGGGTGCATAGTGCCTCTCATTTTTTTGAACCAATTCGCCGTGCAGCGTCGCTAAAAAGGCTTCAACCCTTTCCCGCTCAGCCGTATCGTTGCCAGCGATGACAATTTTGCCGTTGCTATAGAGATTCACCACCAATCCGGCACTCCTGGCCAAAAAAACCTGATGCGGCCGCGATTCAAACTCATAATTGCGCTCTGCCAGATAATCTTTCACCTGGTCAAACTTATCTTTAGCGATCTTCAGCGTCATTATATCCCTCATCAAAAAGATGTCTTGCCTCATGCATCGTCTTCATAAAAGCGCGTGCTTCCGATACCGCTGTTCCATCGAGCCAAAATCTCCAACGAGGCTCTCTTCCAGCAATCGGGCTGCTTTGCTGAGGTAAATTGGCAGCGCTGATTGTTCTTCTGCCGAAAAATTGCTCAGAACGTATGCCTCCACTGTCCCAGTGGTGGGTCGGGAGATCCCCAACCGCAGCCGCTTGAAGTCCCTGGTCCCAATTTTGTTCGCAATGGAACGAAGCCCGTTGTGTCCCGCCAATCCTCCATTGGTTTTGAAGCCGATCACCCCGAACGGCAATTCAATATCATCATGGATCACTAGAATCTCCGCGGGCTCAATTTTCAGAAAATGAGCTAGCGGCTGAACGCTCTCGCCGCTTAAATTCATATAGGTTTGCGGCTTTAAAAAATAGACCGTCTCGCCATTAATGGAATATGTCGCATATTCACCTTTAAACTTGCTTTGCCAGGAGAGCTGAGGGAAAAAGGAAAGGTGTTCTAATAAGAGCCAAGCGATGTTGTGTCGTGTAGAGGCATATTTCTGGCCCGGATTCCCCAGGGCAGCTATCAATTTTATCATCGGATTTGTCTGGTCCCAAATAAAAATTTATTAAATCTTCCCCTTTTTACAATCCACGTAATTTTATTTCGTCCGATTATTGGACTTTATCTCCCAATATGGGTCATGTTGACACCACAGTTGAAAAACAGGGATCTGATTGCGCAAACAACCGATCTTGAACGATGCACCTTTTCCACTCCGACGCCAGCGAATTGGAGAGTAGATTCATTCGGAATAGCCTTATTCAGTCTGACCCGGCGAAGTCGGATGCGTTGCACAATGACCATGTCAATTTCACCACATCGATACTTCGAAAGCAGGGATCTTATTGGACATTAACCGTGAGATCAAGCCATCATGAAAAATCGATACGCGCAGGCATGAGCTTCAAGATGAGCTACCGATTTCATGGCATACCATTTCCTTGATCCCTGATCCCTGATCACTTTTGTACTGATCGTTGATCACTGCCCACTGATCATTTTTTACTGATTACTGATCACCCCCCAGTACTTCCGATCCCACAAATACTCCGGCTTCACATGTCTCAAGGATTTGAAAATATTTTCTCTCGTTCCCCGATGGTCTTTTTCCAGGTTCAGCAAAAGATTTTTCACATAACTTCGCCTGGAGAAACCAGAAGATGGGCAGAGATTATCGAATGTCGGAAAATCATTTTGGTTGGCAAATTCTTTTATTTTTTTCTCCCAGATATAGACCAGTGGACGAATGATGTGAAATTTGCCTTTGAAAAGCTCCTGATTGGGCATCATCGTGGAGATTTGCCTTCCAAAGAGAATATTGATGAATAATGTCTCGATCACATCATCCTTGTGATGCCCCAAAGCGATTTTCTGACAGCCGAACCGTTCAGCCAATTCAATCATCCGCTGCCGACGGAATCGAGAGCAAAGAAAACACGGCTTTTTCCGATTCTGATCGCTATGGGCATAGGTTCCTATTTTCGTCACTTCAATGTGATACTCATGACCGTTCGCTTCAAAGTACCGCTTTAGTGACTCATAGTAAGGTGGATTTTCCCCATAAAAACCAAGATCAATATGCACCGCCACCAACGAGATGTCATTTGGGGTAAAGATCTTTCTGCCCGAAAGTAGTTTCAATAAAACAAAAGAATCAGCCCCACCCGAAATACCGACCAATATCCGATCCCCTGGCTGGATCATCTGAAAATCGGTAATGGCCAATTCCATGTTCTTTCGGAGAAATTCATATAAATTTTTCTTCATAATATCCATCAAGAGTAAAAAGATTGAGCGAAGAACATCAAAGATCGCATGATCACCAAACGATCCATTGCTGCCTTATTGCTTGCTTCAATTATCTACCAATGCTACCAACATCGCAAACGAAAAGCTCGATTCAACGTTTGAGCTACGGAGCTCAATAAAATTCCCTTCAGATTTTTGTTGTCAATTTTGCTTCAGCATCGACTCTATTTGATCCAGAAAAATTTTTTCGCGTTCCAAATTATTAAAACCATGCTTCTGGTCAATAGCAATAGCTTTTTTTAATAATTGATAACCCTGAGAATAGTCATTTTGTTTCAATTCTATTAAGCCCATATTAAAAAGCACCAACGCCAGCAGCTCAAAGTTGCCGCTCTGTTCATATAAAGATGCTGCTTGTCGATAATAATCAAACGCCGGGATCAAATTGTTTTGCTGATTATATACATCTCCTAACCGATCATAGATTTGAGCTTTGGTAGCAATGGAATTATTTTCCCCCAACGACTCCAGCGCCTGCTCATAGCAATGAATGGCTCGATCAGCCAATTTCTGCTTCTGCCATACGGCTGCCTGATGGAGCAAGGTCTGCAATATACCGCTCTTGTTCCCGAGCATGTGATAAAGATCATAGCTCTTTTGAAAGTAAATCAGAGCACTATCCAAATTCCCCAATTGTTGAAACGCCAGCCCCAGGTGATCGTAGCCCTCAGCCAGTTTCGGTTCATGATGATTTTTGAGGCTCAGATCTAAACATTGTCGGAAATAATCAATCGCCATCAGATATTCCTTATTCTCCTGATGGACGTTCCCCAATAGCATCAATGCATTCGCTACCCCTGCCTCGTCATTTAATTTTTTATGCAGCTCCAACGCCTTTTGATAATACTCCGTCGCTTTCTTTCCTTGGTAGAGCAATTGATAAATCTGCCCGAGATTTTCATAGGTTGTGGCCAGGTTTAATGAATCATTCGCCTGTTTCATCGCTTCAATGGTGGATTGAAAAATATCCAATGCCTGATTCCATTGACCCATCATCAAATATCCGTTTCCCAGGTTTTGTGCGATTCGGATAAAGTCCTCATGATCATTGACATCAGCCCGCAAAGAATAGGCGCGCCGATAATAAATCATGGTGCTATCGCGATGCCGATTAATCTGAAATATCGCGCCGATGTTGTTCAGAGTTCGCGCTGAATCGTAGCGGTCGCTGGCAAAAGAGAGGGCGTGCTGCCAAAGGCGGACGGCATTCTGTCGATCTGTGCGCGTTAGAGAGGTGTCTCGGTCAAGCTGGGTACCTTGATACCAATAGCATTCCGCCAGATGAAAATCTGATGCAAACGATCGAAACTTGCGGAATTGCTCGGCCGCCTCGGCATATTGCTTGGCGGTTAACAGAAAATAGCCTTTGAGAAAATCCACCACGCTGGAAACATCGTTGAGCGAAATGGCTGGCAAATCGAATCTTCGCAAGCGACAGATTTTGCCCTGCAAAATCGACTGCTCATTGCTCCATGACCTCAGTTGTGTCTTCGTTTTCGGAATGAGAAAATAAGGGGAATACAATAATTGTTGAGATCCCGGAACCCTTTTCATCATGCCCGAAAGAACGATAGCTGCGGAATAACCATCCCCTATTTTTTCAAGTAAGCGAATCTGGAGTTCTCCCCCCTCAAGCAGATTTGATTGCTCGGGAATCAGTTCAATGTTCGCAAAGAGCGGGTTCTTCGTCAGGGATGTGAGACTATCCATCAACACTTGCATGAACTTATCAGCTTCGGGATCGCGGAGGGATTCGCCGATTCGCGCGACAAAAATGCCGAACCTACCAGGGAACTGTTTTTGAATTTCAAAAAATTTATTCACGGATCGAGCAAATCGGCTCAAAGATTCAGGATCGTTCATCGTTTCAAATGCAATGGGTACCAATTGATAAATCCGAGATCCATTGGTGCTGGCAAGGATGATTGTTACAAGGCTATCTTCCTCAATATCGCAGAGCAGGAGTCCAAATAAACGCTGATCGATAAGCCATTTTTTAGCATCGTCCGAAAGCTGGCCAGAATCAATGATTCCCACGTTCATGGAATCTACCGCAATCACTTTCAAGGGAGTGTGCTGGGCGATGGCAACAGCCAAACGATTTTCCATGCCAGCCACATCGAACAAGTGCGACGGCCGTACCATCAACCCAATCCGTAATGAATCCGCTCCATAGACTTTAGCAATCCAAAAATGAATAACGATGAATATCAGCCACCGCAATTTCTCCGATGAAGTCACCCAGCGCATGGAAATCTCCCGTCTTTGCTTGATTGATTTATACCCAAATTTCTTAACTCGCTCCTGTTGCAACATGCGGAATGAAAATCTGTCATGGCGTTCCAGCCAATGCAGCAATCTCTTTTAAGACGATGGTTCAGTCAAATCAAAAAAGAAATAGCTCCAGAGGCAGAAACGACATTTGAGCCCGTTTTTGGAATTTTATTCCTGAAGCTAACTCGAAGCACCTCTGGCACAGCCACCATTCCTGACTCACGAAAATAGCCTCGAACCATTAAAGCGGCATCATAAAAACTCTATAAAGCACTCGAGAACCAATATCTATTTCTCAGAGCCTTGAGTCATTAGCTTCAAAAACGGCGACAAAATATGACACCAAAGTATAAAAGTCAAGCCAAAATTGATTCTTTCAGGAAACTTAATATTTGGGAATTCCATCCCAACATGTGCGAAATCAACGGATGATGGGTCGATAAAGAGAATTGGAGCGGCTGGCGAGGCTTTTAAAGAAGATAAAACTTGTGATTATGGAGTGGCAGATTTCTCCAATATCACCACGAATCCTGTGGATTTAATCGGACATCGGCAAGGAATAGAATTGAAAAAACGAAAACTTCCCACGGCATAAACAAAATATCGCCATGGGAAGCTTCCGCTGGGAGGGATATCTCAAATGGTCTGCCTCGGATCTATCACTTTTTTCTTAATAATAATCTCGCGATCCTTTATGTTTGGTGCAATTTTGGGCACCAGCAATTCAATCGATTTTTCTGGATCATTCAACCACCTGAACTCGCGTATCATCCGTTGCGGGACATCGATGTAAGAATCCTCATTCTCGTACTCCTCTAAAGTCACTGTTATAGTTTGTTTCTGATTCTCACGGACAATCTCAAGAGTAACCTGATCGTCCTCCTCAAATTCTGAGATAATCTCTTGAACATCTTTTGGCGTGGCCACCGATTCATTATCAATTTTGACGATTACATCACCCGACTTCAAACCAGCTTTTTCTGCTGGACTATTTTTGGCCACATCGAGAATCAGCACCCCCTCTCCGGCTTTTACGCCAAAATACTTGGCCAGATCATCATTGATTTCATAAAGTTGAACTCCAAGAATAGGACGATGTGATTGATACCAGCCAAAAAATCCTCTGGGATGCGGAATTGAAAGCGCATAGCGCTCATAGCTTTTTGCCTTGCCAATTGTCACCATAATGGTCTTCTCCTTGCCATCACGAATCACCACCACCTTCGCCTTTTCGCCCGGAGTGATGGATCGGATTACTCTGACTAAAGTGCTCGGTCGCGTGATCTTCACATCATTCACCCATTGGATGACATCATCTTCCATTAACCCATCTCGGTCGGCTGGGCTATCCTCTTCGATTTCAGTGATCACCACCCCAAAGTCAGCTTTCAATGCTTTTTTCTGGTGACGGGTGAGTTCCTGAGTGGTAACCCCTAAGTAGCCTCTCTTTTTTGCTTCGTTTTCTGCCCCGAACAGGCAAGTCGTCTCGACGACCGATAGGCAAAGCATGAGCAGGAAAATCAAGCTCATCATCCACATAGCCGAAGTCCGTCTCATCATTTACCACCTCCATGATTTTTATTTTTAGATTGATGTATTCGAATCGGCCATTTTATCGAAGATTGTCTACAACCACATATGAAGACTTTGTTGATTGAAAAAAAGTTTTATGTCTGGCCACTGCTGTTCAAAATAATTTAAATTTGTAAATTTGTTCCTTGTAAAATAAGCCGTTAAGAGCAAATTTATTCGTTCTTCAAAATGAGGTTCCATTTCAACCTGTTTGCCAATTGGCGGATAATTATTTGCAATCCAAATTGCTAAACGAGAAATCTTGTTTTTGACAAGAGCGATTTTCAATAAAGTCATAAGATGATGCTGGAGCATTTTACAAATTTATTGCTATTTAGAAAAAATCAGAACACGAAGTTCTGTTTCAGCCAATGAGCATAGCAAAACCTGCCCACGATAACACAAAACCTTCTCCAGTTTATTTTTTGTTTTGTCATTAATTATGCCGGCCTAACTTTATCGAAATGGTCACCAAAAAATGCGAGGGATTGTCCTATTTTCGCCTTGGCATGCTTTGGCAATAAAATAGTTCTTTCATTTTCGGAACTTTTAATTCCGATCATTAAATTTGAACTAACATAACTAATGCAAATTCAAGCCATTAATTTTCTGGCACAATGTTTGTAGCTAAATAACATTTAAAAATTTTAGCACCTGGTATTGGAAAGGAAAAATATTGTTTTCATCAAATATCAATTTAAAAAGGATCGAAGCAATTGAAAATTGTTGTAACCTATAGCAGCAAAGATGGTCTTCTAAGGGAATATCAAAAAAGATCGAAATTGAATTTGTCTGCGGAGGAAATACCGGCGGATTTTTTCGCCGAAGGCGATTCAGCCGAAACAATTGAGGCTGTAATCAGCGCGATTCGCAGTGGCGGTTATGAGGTTATTGGGATCGAAGGCGACGATAGTGCCCCCCAAAAACTTGAGCTTCTTCAACCTGATCTTGTCTTTAATATGGTCGAGGGCCTATTCGGCGATTTTCGTGAATCCTATATTCCCATGGTTTGCGAACGGCTTGGGATTCCTTATACGGGATCTGACCCATTAACGCTTGCGCTATGCCTGAATAAAGCACGGACGAAAGAAATATTGAGCTATTACTCCATTCCTACGCCACCCTTTCGCGTATTTTATGCTCATCAAAAAATTGAGCTCCGCGATTTTGAGTTTCCAGCGATTATCAAACCGATTGCTGAAGGGAGCAGTAAGGGAGTATTCAACGACTCGGTGGTCGAAACAATAGATCAGGCCAGATCGAAAATCATCGAATGCCTCGAAAAATACCAGCAACCAGTCATTATAGAAAAATTTTTGGCTGGGGATGAATTCACCGTGGCGATGTGGGGCAACGAGCCAGAGATCGAAGTGTTGCCGATTGTCGCGATCAAATACGATGATCTGCCACCCGGCGCCCGCCCGATCTATTCTTATGAAGCCAAATGGATCTGGGATATACCAGAAAAACCATTGGAGATTTTTCAGTGCCCTGCCAACTTAACGCTCCTGCAGCGTCGCAACATCGAAGCGGTTGCTCGCGATGCTTATCGCGTGATGAACATCAAAGACTGGTGCCGAATCGATATTCGAATGGATAGCCAGGGCGTTCCGCATGTGCTTGAGCTAAATCCTTTGCCAGGGATTTTGCCTAATCCCGAGGAAAATTCCTGCTTTCCAAAAGCAGCTCGCACCAAAGGTTATAGCTATGAAGCCATGATTCTTAAGGTCATCGAATTTGCGCGGAAGCGGTATCAGATCTAATTTTTATTCAAAAAAGATCGTTCCAAAATCATATTTCAGATCAAATGAACTTTCAAAATTCCAAATTGAAAATCCTAATTGTTTATAATGAGCCAATCAGAAGGCCTGGCTACGACCTGGATTATATCTCAGAGGCTGGAGTGATTGATGAGGCCGAAGCAGTATATCAGGAAATAGTGCGCTTGGGCCACGTCCCCGCCTATCTTGCCGCCAGAGATCTGAACCAGGTATTAAACAAAATCGATGAATTCAAGCCAGATTTGATATTCAATCTCTGTGAAGGGTTCCAAGGCAAAGCTCAAAATGAGATGTATATCACGGCGATGTGGGAATTACTCGGTATTCCGTACACTGGTAATCCCCCATTGACTTTGGGATTGGCTCAAGATAAGGTATTGGCAAAGCGGCTTTTTCAAGCACAAAACATCCTCACCCCACCTTTTCAGGTCTTTCAGACAATCCCAGAGCAGAGCCATCTGGAATACCCTGTAATTGCAAAGCCGTCGCGTGAGGACGCCAGTTTAGGGATCGAGCAAAGATCTGCAATACTCCATCATTTTGATGAACTGAAGCTTCGCGTAGCAGAACTATTGGACAAATATCAGCAGCCGATTCTGGTGGAACAATATATTGAGGGTCGTGAATTCAACATTAGCATATTTGGCAACAACCCACCACGGGTCTTGGCAATTTCGGAGATCAGCTTCGAAAAATTGGGCAACTCCGAACCGCACATTACCGGTTATGAAGCCAAATGGCTGCCCAGCCATCCTTTATATCAGAAAACGCCGGCCATCTGTCCAGCCGTTATTAGCAGCGAACTGCAACATCGCTTAGAACATGTCGCCTTGCAGGTGTATGGCGTGTTGGGAGGCCGCGATTATGGTCGCGTCGACACCCGCGTGGACGCGACTGGCAAAATTTTCGTCCTGGAATATAATCCAAATCCAGATATTTCTTCCGAGGCTGGCTTTGTGAAAGCGCTACAAGCTGCTGGAATCAGCTACAAAAATTTTGTGGAACAATTAATTATTGAAGCGTTAAAAAGGAAATTATAAATGATCCAGATCAGAAAAATGATCGCTGAAGATCGCGTTGCAATCTTGCGCATTCTGGAAGCAACCGATATGTTCACTCCAGCCGAGCTGGATGTGGCAATGGAATTGGTCGATATCTATTTAACTAATAAAGAGCAAAAAGATTACATCATTTATGTCGCAACGGATGAACGGAAGGAGGTCGTTGGATACGTATGTTACGGCCCTACGCCTGCCACTGACGGGACGTTTGATTTATACTGGATCGCTGTTTCCCCGGCCATGCAGCAGCAAGGGGTTGGAAAAAAACTGCTCTCATTTACGGAACAAGCGATCATGAACCAACAGGGTCGCATGATCGTTATTGAAACTTCGTCTCAGACGAAATACAAGCCCACTCAGGATTTCTATCTGCGGAATCACTATCAATTAGAGGCCCGCATTAAGGACTTCTATCGGATTGGTGATGATCGACTTATTTTTGTAAAACGGCTTAAATAACTAACGTAGGAGGATTTTTATTATTATGGACACCTGGCAGAGAATTCTGCAAAAAAGCTTGACCAGCGCCAAAGAAATCGCCGAACGATTCGATATTCCTTTGGCCGATGTGGAAAAAATTCAAAATCAATTTGACATAAAAATTAATCCGTATTATTTGTCACTCATCAAAGAAAAAGGCGATCCAATTTATAAACAGGTTGTCCCGGACCTGAGAGAGCTGGATGATCATGGATTATTTTTCGATCCATTGGCTGAAGATCGGGATTCCCCGGTTAAAAGCATCGTCCATCGCTATCCCGACCGATGTCTATTTCTGGTTTCTCACGATTGCGCATCGTTTTGTCGATTTTGTACGCGCAAACGAAAAGTTGGCGATCCCACCCAAATCAATCCCAAATTTATCGATGAGGGGATCGAGTATATTGAAAACCATACGGAAATCAGAGATGTCATCATGTCGGGTGGTGATCCATTGCTATTAAGCGACGATTGGCTAAACTATATCCTTCATAAGCTGAGGCGTATCTCGCATGTCGAGATTATCCGCATTGGGACCCGTGTCCCGTGTTTCCTCCCGCAAAGGATCACCGCCAAATTAGCCAATCTGTTGAAAAAATTTCACCCATTATACATGAATGTTCATTTTAATCATCCTGATGAGCTCACGCCAATTGCCGTGAAAGCCTTGGGTCGACTGGCCGATGCTGGCATACCGCTGGGCTGCCAAACGGTATTGCTCAAAGGCGTCAATGACGATCCACAAGTGATGAAAAAATTGATGCAAAAATTGCTGGTAGCTCGAGTGAGGCCGTATTACATCTATCAAGCTGATTACGTCTATGGGACGGAACATTTCCGAACGCGGGTCGAGAAAGGTCTTGAGATCATTCAGGCGATCCGCGGCTGGACCTCAGGGCTTGCAGTGCCGCATTTCGTCATTGATTCGCCCGGCGGCGGCGGAAAAATACCGCTATTGCCAGAATATGTGGTGAAAATCACGGACGAAGAAGTGGTCATGCGAAATTATCAGGGCAAAATCTTCCGTTACACTCAGACCAAAGAAACAAACGGCAAGCATCATCACCCAGAGCAACTCATCCATAGCCTGCAATCGGATGAATCAACTTGCCCGTTTGTTGATCTGGATGAGACCCTCATGATGCAATAAGCACCGTGCTGAGCTCCGTTATTTGCATCGTCCAGCGTGCGTGCTCATCTATTAGAGCATCAAAGGGGTGGTCGCCTTCTCTTTGAAGTTGACCACAGAAAAAAGCTTCATCCGTGTAGGGCTTTCAGCATGCCAGTATGGACAGGAGCGGTCGATTAGCCAGCGCCGCTCCTGCTCCGCTCCCATTAAATTTTTGATACAAGTCATTATTCCATTGTAAATCTGCCTTCAGTTCGATATATTTGATCCCAGGCATTAAAGTTTCTTGCTACTACCATGACCAAAGGATGGACTTCTCATGAAATGCTGCCAGACTGAATTCTTCTTAAGTTCAAGAAGGTGGGCAATATGGATCTTGAAAATACTTATTCTGCTCAATTGTGATGCCCCCAGAACCCAACAAGACTTGCAGAATGCCGCTTTGCTGGGACGATCGATACAACCCAATAAACACCCCCATCTAATGAACCCCAACCAAAATGACCGAGGAGATCAACAAGCCGAGGTGGCTCAACATGCCGAGCGACACGTTTTAAAACCAGGCGAAACACTGCAAGACTTGACTGTTCTCTATGGGACAGATCGGAACAGTATTTTAAAAGCAAATGGAATCGAAAATTGGGATCACATGAGGCCTGGGCAAGTTATTCTCATCCCAGTCAAAAATTCATCTCAGTAATAGCGCACGGATTCCCCCAATAACAAATTTGCATCAGATTTTTTAATCGAAATCGCTCATTTCTGAGATTGTGATATCAGAATATCTTCAATAACTTCATCGCCATGAGAAGTATTGCGATTAACAAGAAAGTTCGGATGACTTTTTCTCCCTTTTTTACAGAGACTTTTGCCGACCACCAGCCTCCGACCGCATTGCCAGAGGAGAGCACGATGGCATAGCCCCACTTGACATTGCCAGTCGCGATAAATATGATGATCGCTGGCAAAGTGAACATGAAAACAATAAATACCTTATGCATATTGACTCGGATCAGGTCCAGTTGCATGAGATGCACCAGTGCAGCCATAATCAGAAACCCAACCCCGGCTTGAATAAATCCTCCATAGAAACCAATCCCCAACATGGCAGGATAGAGAAGCCATGGATTAAATGAATCATCTCCAAAATAATCATTCCTCGTTCGCTTAGATTGAGGTAAAAGGATTGTGATCATGATACCGATCATGACGATCCCCAAGATCTTTTGAAATAATTCATTGCCAATCTTCACGGCAATTATCGCTCCGAGGATGGCGCCTGGCAGTGTACAAAGAGATAGTTTGGCACTCAATTTGAACTGAGCGAATTTCTCCTGCCGAAATGAAACAATTGCAGCCATATTTTGAATAAATACTGCAATCCGATTGGTCCCATTTGCCAATGCGCTATCCAGACCGAACAAAATCAACATCGGAAGCGTTATGGTCGATCCCCCACCGGCCATGATGTTGATAAATCCAGCTATCGCCCCAGCGACAAATAAACCAGTAAGTCTCAGCATCTCTTCCATAATAGAAAAGTTTCCTCTTTCAATTGAAGTTTCCAGGATTTTTGATACCAATAATACAAATAATTTGATTAAGATTCAAATATAATTTGACTAGTCAGAAATAGCTTGGAATTATTTTTATTGTGGATCTCAGAAGGGAAAGTACTGATCAAGAAAATAGGGATTATTCAAGGAGCGGGCAATTAGATCTATGCTTTAAATCTTCAGTTCGATGATCAAGCAGCACTACCATGGAATATCCTTTTCCTGCCTTTGCAGCTCATAACAATTTTTGAAAAGTTAACTCAATCACTCTAACTTAAAAGGTCAACCGGAGCGTTTGAGAAGCAAATGTCGGCATTGAAATCTCCATACTGATCAATAGCTGATGACCATCGTATGAACGCTATCCGGGTAAACCAGCGCCCGAACGGTCAAATTCTGACCGTCTCCGTCAAAATCAAGGGTACCAGTTGCTTCAAGGGTGAGGCATTGGTCCTCGACCTTAATGATTTTGAAGCTTCCATTTAAGTTCTGGCGATCGGCCATTATTCGCTCGAGACCGCGGTCATCGGCTGAAATGCTGGAAAAAGATCTTCCACCACCGTCTAAGATAGAGGGCTTCTGATAATACTGCTGCGCTTTGTTAGCCATGGTCAACAAATCTATTGTCAATGCATGTAAATTAGCTTCTGCCGAGGAAGAATGAAATTTTCGTATCCCAATCGCGATCGCCACCCCCATCGCTATCATCCCAGAGATGAATAGCAATTTCTGTTGATATCCCATAGCTTCTTCTCCATGATGCACAACATGCAAAACCATGAATCCTTAAAAATTTGACAGAGCCTCAAAATAAGGATTGCATCTTATCATTTCTCGCTCCCTGCCAAATCAAAGTCAGAATAAACGTTAGCAGAGTAATTATCATAATTCTGTTATGAATCTTTCTATTAAGATATGCCTCCTTAGATTTTGTTTAATAATTTTGTTTTCTAAGTAATATCAACTCCACAGCTCCCGATATGATGTCATTTAAGCTAAATTTCTCTTTTATTGACTCTGGTAAGCTCCAATTACAAAACGCCAATAATTGGCTGAAATGTCATGCTTTCGTATGCAGGCATCTCGATTTTCGTTTGACTTGACGATCAGCTTTCAAAGAGATTTCAAATTCAGAGCAATGACATAACCCAATTGAATTCCGAATTCTTCAATGGAGACTGATTCGATTGACACAAACGATCAGTTGGGAGACGACACGCTATTTTGGTCTGCTTCTGGAATTCTGCTGAAAGAACGAATAACTATTTCTTCTTAGTCAGATTAATATAATCTTTCTTTTATGGAGTAAATTACATCCCCTCTGGCTCTCTGCCCTGGCGGGCACAGGCTTCAAAGGGGGGGAACGATAGCAAGTGCCCCAGCCAGTTGGCAGGGAGATTTCGGGGGATGCTAAGAGGCCCGAGTACCGAAAATTTTGTGGTTATTTTTAATCTGACTAAGTACTTCTGTCATTAACAAATTATCCAAATATTTTAGAGAATAAAGGCCCGACATATCCGTCACCACTAAAAAATAATACCGTTCTCCTTGCAGGATCGCAGAAAATTATTGATAAATAGAGGCAACATTTTGCTGGGCATTCTTTGCATCATTTGAATAATGCTTAAAAATACTTGGTAATCTTTTTGGTTTTAAAATCTTTTGCTTTGATAGTAGCAGAAAGCAATTAAACTGATCTCGATGCAAACACGAAAGATGGCACGCAATGGTAGCGAAGCCATAACGTGTCGAACAAATTTCTTCTATCGAATCGCACCAATCTTAAAAATCTATTTATCATCATTGATTCATTGGACGGGATAATTTCTCGGTGATCAATCGATATAGCTCGATCAAATCCGATCCAGCTTCATCTGATATGGTCGCTTCAATGCGCTGCGCCAATTGTTCAATAGAAAGGCCGAGTTGGCGAGCGATCAACCTCGCCTGATGCCAGGTGGGCAACCAGACCAATTGGTCGGCCATATTTTCGATGGTCTGGAATCGCTTCAAAAAATGCCCGAGATTCAAAATAAAATAGATGCGATTGGGAAACGGAGACGACACTTCGATGAGTTGCTTCTCATCCCACACAAAACAACCCACATGGGGCTGCCATCTCAAACCCGCTGCTTTCATCTCCCGGGCCGCCTGACAAACCTCATTGGTAAAGGGGATTGGCGCCAGGTCGGTTGAAGGATTAAACGGCGTTGATTTCATTTCATTCTCCCTATTTTTCAGCTCGAAAAATTCACCTTCAACAAGTCAAATATATCTTAACCTGCTTTTAAAAATTTATATCCGAACCACTCAGCGCAGCCTCGCCAAATAGTCGGTATTGAAGATCCAGCCTCCGCTTCAGTTCGTATAGCCCAGAGGTTCTCCTAAGGCCGAGGCTTCCGCATGCCTGAAATCAGCCATCTAAAACAACCTCATTGCCGACATGCCGCCATCGACATGCAGCACCTGCCCCGTGATCCAACTGGATTCATCGTTCAATAAAAAGCAGGCGAGGTTGGCGATATCCTCGGGCTGACCGAATCGCTTTAATGGATGCCGTTCCGCCGCCGCTTGCAGTTTTTCCTCATTGCCCAGCAGGCGGGCTGCCAGAGGGGTATTGGTGAGCGAGGGGGCAATGCAATTCACCCGAATTTTCGGCGCTAGTTCAGCCGCCAGTGATCGGGTCAATCCTTCTACTGCCCCTTTGGCACTGGCGATGGAGGCATGATACGACATCCCTGTCTGCACGGCCACGGTGCTAAACAGCACAATCGAAGCCGTCCGCTCAACTTTTTTCATGCGATTTAGCGTGCCCTGAATGGTCTTCACTGCACCCAGCACATTGATTTTAAAATCGGATAGAAAGTCTTCCTCTTTCAATTGCCGAAACGGTCGGAGATTGATCGTTCCAGGGCAATAAACCACGCCATCCAGCACCTCTGGAAGTTGGTCTTCTGGCAATTGATCCACCAACACGTCAAAACGAAAATGATGAATATTTTTCATCGCTGGGATTTGTTCGGCGGTCCGAGAGCCAATATAAACCTCATGACCGTCCTCGGCCAGCTTTTTGCTAATGGCCAGCCCGATCCCCGAACTGCCACCGATGATCAGATAATGTTTCTGGTTCAATTCCATTCCTCCTTGATATTTTTTGGATGAAAACCGATGAAATGTAAGCCTTTATTTGGTCTATCCGCCACTGATTTAGAGCCACATATCAACATTGATTGATTTCGATATCAATTTTAATTCAAATGCCTATTAATAATCGCTAAAGTCGCAATAAAATTGTCGGCCGAATTTTCCTCGATCGGCCGTCTCGCCCCCGCTATTATATCCCTGGCTTTGAAAAAGTCAGGTATTAATTTCATCGAAATGATCGAGAAACCTCATCCAGCTTCATCAGATCTTCCTCATCGAGCTGGAAATGCAGCAGCCCAGCATTTTCCTGCGCCTGCTTTACTTTGGTCGCACCAGGAATGGCGACCACCGTGTCCCCGTGGAATTGTATCAGCCAGCGCAGCGCCACTTGCGATGGGGTGACATTATGCTTGGCGGCAATCCGTCTCAGTTCCTCGACCACCGATGCACTTTTCGCCAGGCCTCTTTTTTGGAACTCGGGTCGAAACCGTCTCCAGCCCTTGCTCGCCTTGATCAGGTCGGGGTTATCATGAAATTTGCCCAATAAACGTCCCTGAGCCAACGGGGAATAGGCGATGATGGTGATGCCCAATTCTTTCGCCGTCTCCAGCACGCCGTTGGATTCGATGCGCCGCCTCAGCAGACTATATTCCATCTGGTTGGAGACCAAAGGGATGTTGTATTTTACCAGAGATTCGTAAGCCTGACGCATGGCTTTCGCTGAAAAATTGCTAACCCCAACCGTACGAATCTTCCCCTCTTGAACCAATTGCGCCATGGCTTCCATCTGTTTTTCATGCGAGGAAAACGAACCGTATTGCGAATGAATCTGGTGCAAATCGATGTGGAACCCCCCTAGATTTTTCAGCCGATCATCAATAGTCCGAGTGATGGATCGAGCCGAGCGAAAAACGGGCATCCATTTGGTGGCAATCACCACCTCTCCATCGGCCTCGCCCAGTGCTTTCAATGCCCGAGCCAGCGCCGCCTCGCTCCTACCCCAACCATACGCCTCTGCCGTATCAAACCAGTTGATGCCACCGTCCAATGTTGCTTTGACGATGTCAATCATCGTTTGTTCCTCAATAGCTCCCCAGTACTTGCCTGCGAAACCTTTGCCTTCCGAAAATTGCCAGCAGCCCAGCCCTATGGGCGTAATTTTTATATCCGATTGACCAAGTGCTACCAGGTTCATAAATTTCCTCTCCTATTTTCTCAATGTATCAAACGTGATCCAAAATTACATTAAAATCTTTGTGATCGTTCAGCGCATGGTCATTTCGAAACGAAGCAGAAAACTCCAGATTCCCAAATCTCCGAAATTTTCACGATTCTACGCTGATAGATTTATTCGGTCGGAACGCCATTTTTTTGATAGAGGGATGAACAATTACAAATTCTTTAAGAACAACCAAACAATGATATTTAAGAATAATCCGTTTGAACAATTTTATCACTCCATAATTCCAACACTCTAACGCTCCACCATTCCATTACTTTTTCGCTCCATAACTCCATTATTCCAGCATTCCACTATTCCGCCATTCCATCACTCCATGACTCCACGACTCTATTATCCTATCACTCTATTATTCCAACATTCCATCATTCCTGCCCAAAAATCTTATCATAAAATCCCGCCAGCGCCGCACGGTATTCCTCATGCTGGGGCAAATCGTTATGCCCGCCATCAGGGATGAGCTTTAATTGCTTATCGGCCGATTTGGCGACCTGGAATAATTTTTTGGCCATTCCTGGTGGCGTGATCTGATCGTTGCTGCCTCCCAGAATCAACAGTGGCATCTCAATGGTCGAGAGACGTTTCACATTGCTATTTTCCAGGAGCGCAGGCTCAATTTCGAATCTCACCAACGGTTTTATAAACCAGGGCACCAACCTCCCTGTCCAATCTTTGGCATCGGTAACAGGGCATTCCAGCACCAGCCCTGCCGCTGATCGCTCACTGGCAACGAACGAGGCAATGAAGGAGCCCAGTGAATGGCCATGGAGGATCAACCTTTCAGGCGGAATCTGCTTCTCCCGAACCAGGAAATCATACGCCGCCAGGCCATCGCTTTTTAATCCCGCCACGCTCGGCACGCCATCGTTCTGACCATAGCCCCGATAATCGAACACCAGCAAATTCACGTTTTGATCGATTATGGATTTGATAATATGAAACGACGTCACCATCACAAACCCGTTGCCGCCAAAGTAAAGCACCGTCCCTGTGGCGGCAGGATTTTTAATGAACCAGCCGCTCAAACTCAGGCTATCGGGGGTTAAGATCTGCAGCTCTTCAAATTCAAAATCACTATTTTTAAAATAGTCAGGGCTAATCGTTCGCTTCACATCAAACGCTGCTTTTTCCGTCAATTGAATTGTGCTACAGGAGCTTATAACCAGCGACAGGAAGACGACAGCTAATAATTTCTTACTCATTTTTGAATCCTTCATTTTTTTTGATCAATGGTAACGCACTATCTTATAAATTCAAAATCGGTTCACCAAAATTATAGCTTATAAATGCTATCTAAAAAGAATAATCGCCTTTGAATTGCTATCAATAAGATGCTTCAACTCATCATTGGATTCGCTTAATTCGCTCATTTTCTCGAAAGGTATTCAGCGAGTTTATCCAGTCATGCTGATTCAAAAAGCACCATTGAAGCAGAACTCAAGCATTCACAACATAAAATATGATTAATTTTTTCTTGAGCAACGATAATCGAATTATCATCTCGCCTGGATGACGACGCAATTTTTCTGCGCCACAATGAGTTAAAACCCAAATTTCTAAAATGAGCCATGACGAGGAATAATGATCACTCTTTGCCCACGAACTACACGGAATGATACGAAACTCAAAAGAGTAAAGAGCTCTATCCGTACAAAAATCATATTGGCCAGTTTTGGAAATTGACCTTTGATATTTGAATATTATTTGGAATTTGTCTTTTTGTTATTTGGGATTTTAGATCTCATTGCGTCTCTGCGTCTCAGTGGTTTAAAAAAAGCCATTTCACAAAAATTTGAGAAATACCTTGACAAATAAAAAAATAATTTCTATTATATGTCATTCAATAATTCATACAATTTGGAGATGTTGTAATAGAAAAATAGTTACATTAATGCTTGATAAAATATTTATAATATGATTCGCAATTTTGTAATCAGAGAAAACAGAACGCTTACAAACTTCATCGAAACGTCGATTCTTCATTTTATCGAACATAATCAATTCGTCGATGAATTCGAAATGAATGAAATAAGAAATAACAAGGAACTAAACGCAGGTCTGAACCGAGCTTTTAAGGATGTAAAAGCAAAAAAGGGGCGCTTCGTTGAGTGATTACCTTAGCAAAGGAGTATCAATATTGGAAAATCGAGAAAACAACGATTTCAATGTTGAGAAAATAAAGAATCATTGGATCGAGACAGCAAATGATGATTTTAAAACGATGCATCAATTATTCAAAGCCGAAATCTATAACTGGTCTTTGTTTGTTGGACATATTTCTTTAGAAAAATTGCTCAAAGCACTCTATGTAAAATTGCATAAAAAACACGCCCCGCCCATTCACAATTTGTACAGGTTAGCAGAATTATGCAAGCTTGAATTGACCGATACCTATTCCGACTGGCTGGATACTATTACATCCTTCAATATAAATGCCCGATACAACGATTACAAAAAAGAATTTTACAATTTATGTACACAAGAATATGCTAAAACATGGATTGATCGTATTGAGGAATTACGCAAATGGATAAAAAAGATGCTTTAGCTATTGCTCGTAAATTTGCGAAAGCAGTCAAGACCAATTACCATTGCAAGCAGGTTTTTCTTTTCGGCTCTTATGTAAAAGGGACATATCACGAGGAAAGTGATATTGACATTGCCGTTATTCTTGAGGATTTTAACAATCCAATAGACATTCAATTAGAGCTAATGAGATTAAGACGTAAAATTGATAGCAGAATTGAACCGCATCCTTTCCGAGAAAAAGACTTCGATATCAGCAATCCAGTGGTCCATGAAATTTTGGAACATGGGCAAAGAATTGATGTCAGTACAATTTAATACCATAGATTTCAACGTTGTCTTATGAGTGTTCATGAGCTATTTAAACAAAACTAAGATCGGCCAGTTTTGGAAATTGACCCTTGAGATTTGAATATTATTTTCGAATTTGTCTTTTTGTTATTTGGGATTTTGGATCCCTTTGCGTCTCTGCGTTTCAGCGGTAAAAAAATCCCCTTTTAATAAAAATTAAAAAAACATCTTGACAACTAATAAAATAATGTTATATTGTTAGCAAATTATGAATAACCGGCCCATTTTGTAGCAGGTCCTACGGCGCCTGGCACTGGCATGATGATTGAACAACATTGCTTCCTGTTTCTCACCGATTCTTTCGTCTGCACAAATGAGGGTAGCATTTCGCTTGAGATGTCCTTAACTGAAAAAATAAAACTAACCAATTTTTCACTTGCATTATGATAACATATTTGTTATATTGAGCGCATGGAATATACCATAGAATATTATAGCGAAGCTGTCGAGGAAGCTATTCTCAATTTGCCTGATGGTTTACTAGCTCGCTATTTACGATTGACAGATCTGATGCTTGAATTTGGTCCTAATTTAGGAGCGCCACATACGAAGCCAATCGGAGATGGGCTTTTCGAGCTACGTGTAAAAAGCAAGGAAGGTATTGCAAGAGTTTTTTATTGCACCAAAATTGGAAAAATAATTATTATGCTTCATGTCTTTATCAAGAAATCTCAGAAAATCCCAAAAAAGGAATTGGAGATTGCTTATGCAAGAATGAAAGAGGTGAAAAAAACATGAGTCACAATGAATTAAAAAGAAAAGCATTAAAAAGATCAGGAGTAAAAGCCGAATACGAGGCGCTTGAACCTGAATTTACGCTATTGAAGGCTCTGCTTTCAGCTCGTAAAGAAGCAGGACTGAGTCAGGCAGAAATCGCCAAACGGATGGGTACAAAACCTCCTGCCATTGCTCGTCTGGAGTCTTCCCTGACCAGCGGCAAACATTCACCGTCTTTAGCCACGTTAAAGAAATATGTAGCGGTTCTGGGGTATCGTTTAGAAATCAGGCTGGTGCAGAATTGAATTGTAGCATAGATAAGATTAACGCTTGTGAATGGTTATGAGAGTAAAGAATCTCTATCCGTACAAAAATCATCTTAGCCAGTTTCGGAAATGACCTTTGAGTTTTGAATATTATTTGGAATTTGTCTTTTTGTTATTTGGGATTTTGGATCCCCTTGCGTCTCTGCGTCTCAGCGGTAAAAAAAATATCGCCATTTCACAAAAATAAAAAAAATACGTTGACAAATAAAAAAATTATGTTATATTATTAGCAACATACAAATAAACAACTCATTTTGTCGCAGGTCGCACGGCGCCTGGCACTGGTATAATGACTTAATAACATCGCTTCCTGGCTCTCACCGATTCTTCCACCTGCACAGAATGAGCGTAGCGTTTCGCTGGAGATGTCCGTAACTGATTTGGGAGACCAAGCGTGGAACAGATAACGGAAAATCTTCCCATTGAAAAGCAGCCGCAGCTTTTGGATTTAGCACACCATGTCCTACGGATTCCAAAAAGAGAATATTTTAGCCGATAAAAAGCAGGGGAGGAAAAAATGGCGTTTCGATTTCGAAAATCTTATAAAATTGCTCCTGGTGTAAGAGTAAATTTATCAAAGGGTGGACTTGGAGTTTCCGCAGGAACGAAAGGAGCAAGAGTTGGGGTAGGGCCAAAAGGCAAATATGTTTCAGGTGGTATTCCTGGAACGGGTATTTACGGCATATCATATTTGTCTGAAAAAAGTAAACCAAAAGCATCAGCTAATGAAATAATAAATCAGAAAGCAAATTTCCAAATTGCCATACCTCCAAATCTTAATTCTGTGAAAGACTGGGGAGCTAAACTTTTTGCATCCATATTAGTATTTCCACTTTTTTCGCTTATCTTATATTTGTTCTCTCCAATTTTAGCAGTACTTTTGCTTGGTGGCGTTTTGATCTTTTGGCTAATTCAGATTCCTCAAATAAAAACCTACAATATTATTAAAAAAACTAATTTAGCACTTCAAGAAGAAAATATTGAATTAGCTATTGAAACCTTGAAAAAAATCGATAATACAGAAGGAGACTACAATACTTATAATCGTGATTTAGGAATTTTATACCAAGCGAATTCAGATCATGAAAATGCACTCAAATATTATCAGGAATATTTGAATAAAAACGACGATCCGAAAGTAAAAGCATTGGTTGCTCTCTCATTGAATGAATTAGAGAAATATAATGAAGCATTGGGAATTTTGAGAAATTTGCCGTCTGAAGAAAAGCGGAATTTGGTGGTCATAAATGCAACAGCCTATGCTCATTTAAAAATGGGAAATCCACAACTTGCATTAGCTGTTCTTGAAAGAGGGCCAACAAGAACAAGAAAGATTGATTCTCAAATAATGACGTTTAGATATCTTCTCGGAGTAACTTATAAGGAATTGGGCAAAAAGAGACAGGCGCAAACGCAGCTTAATAAAGTTTATGCTGAAAATCCTGATTTTGAAGATGTCGAAAATCAGATTAAGGAGTTAATCGAAAAAGAATAGCTTGATGTTCATTTCTATTTCATTTCATAAGCTTTATCATGGGGCCCGACGGTCAGAAAAACAACAGTTCTATCAGTCAATCCTTCACAAAAGCAGTATTCACAATCTGGTATACGACGGCATTCTTCACAAATCACAAAAATCACTCGAAAATTTCGATCAACCCTGCTGCTGCGACAGCCAGCTAAATTCAAATTTTCTGCACTATCGACTAATTGTTCGGTATTGTAATATGGATCATTTAAAACACGGTCGATGCAACGCCTGATCGGTCTTTTCAAGGAAGCATAACGTTTTAAGTTTTTAACGAACAATTTTTCATAAACTGCTTCGTAATCATTCATTCCAAACTTCTTCCTCAGAATGTAATTCTATTTTACCTTCTTTTTTTCTGTTCAGGATTTCCTCCATATCCTGATAAAGAGGCATTTCAGGCTCAAGATGAAAAATATTGCCTTTTTCTTCGATCACTCTTTCGAGTTCTTCTCGTACAATTCGCCTAAGCAGTGGCTCTAATTTATCGATCATTTCATCGATAGGAATGGTCAAATTATTTTCAACTACTGTACTCATATTTAGTACCTATCATTATTAAGATTACCTATGAATCATTCTCGAGATTTTCGATGCTAAAATATAACATATTTGAACCTATAAGTCAATAAGAATTTCTTTTGCGTCTCTGTGCCACAGCAGTGCAAAAATAATTCTAAAAACCTAAATCTCCAAACTCACCCCCACCGACGGCAGAATCCCAATATCGCTGCTGGTGTTGATGCGATTCTCCCAGAAATCGTAGGACGGGCGCTGCCCAATTTAGTAATTGCCAGTCGCGGAAATCTTTGGTTTAACCTTGCCATTCATGGAAAAAAGAGTTTAAAATTTCAACTTTAAAGTTTGAAAAACGAGTTTTGGTAACCAATGATATTTTGGTTATTTTTGACATAATGTTTTTTGATTACTTCAAAGAATGAATTGAAAATTTGAGCCGATAAAATGAACCAATTTAATATCGTTGATCGAGCAGCGACTCGCAAGCTTAAAAAACAAGCGAGTCCTAAACTGACTTCCAATTCTGTCAGCCACAGCCCTCTCAGGATCGGCTGTGAATATTAGAATCCATTCAATAGGAAAATCACAGGTGGAAATATGGTTCTCAACCAAGATTTCAGAAAGCTTATACAATTATCAAACGAGCATGAGGTGCAATCTCTGGTGGTTATGGGCAAGGAGAGGGAATGCATCATTATCTCGCGGATCTGGAGTATTTGGGGTAAGGGTATAACGATAAATTTCAATTCTCTAAAACAAATATTCAGGCCATTATCAATTAATGATTACGAAAGGGTATTGAGGTTCTCAAATTCATAATGTGATTGGAAGCAAAGGGTAACTCATGTTTACTAGACCTTAAAAGCTTAGGAAATTTTTCCCACACAAAAAATTTCCAAAAACCTTTGCTCGCGATATTGAAAAATCTTCGCCAGATCCCGTTTCACGAATAGCGAATGAATCAAGGGCGCAAATAGCCAACCTGGCACGGCATATTCCACGCGATCGATCATCCTGGTTTGATCACCTTCCGCAATGAAAAAATGTTCATGCATCCAGAAACAATAGGGGCCTTTGATTTGAACATCGGTAAATTTACGCGGTGGGTCCCATTCTGTGATTTTGGAGCGCCAGCGAATGGGAATGCCATGCAAATGGATCTGATAATCGACAATTATTCCGACTTTCATTTCAATGGGCAATGGCGTCAAAATCTCAAATTTTAGCCAGGGTGGCGTAACAGCGTTCAAGTTTTCGGCATTGGCGAAAAAGGGAAAGACCTCCCTGAGCGGTTTATTCAATTTTGTTTGGGTTTCGAATGAATAGGTCTTCATAGTTGATTTGTCGAGTTTATGTGAAATTTTCCAAAAACGAAATCACATTACCAATCATTTTCAAATTTCAAATTCATGTTTCAAGCCAAGCCTTTTAGAGTTGATGAAACTCTGAAAGAAAAGCTGGTGTTCACAATTTGAAATCCGAATTTTTGAAATTAAAACTTGTTTGCAATTTAATTTTTGAAATTTCAATCGTTCGATAATTATGCTAATAGAACCAAACAAAAAAGGCTGGTAAAGATACCAGCCTTTTTTATCGTTTCCAAAGCTATCGGATTAACACCAATCGTTTGGTCGAACTAAAATTTCCCGCTTCGATGCGATAATAGTAAATCCCAGAATTCAAGTTAGAGGCATCAAATAGCAGGCTATACTGACCCGCATTGAGCCGCTGATTGACCAGCGTAGCCACCCGCTGTCCCAGGGTATTGAACACGCTCAATTTCACGAATTCCGAGCTCGGGATTGAGAACGTGATGGTGGTTTTGGGATTGAACGGATTTGGATAGTTTTGTTTCAGCTCGAACTGGGTCGGTATCGGTGAATCAGCAATCTCTCTCACATTGGTTGGCGGATCTTGGAACACCACCACCTGCCCATTGGCTAAAACACCGATTAGCTTGAACGATTCACCACCCTGATTGCCAGTTTCACGGCGAAAGCCAGAAGCCAGAACGACCGCAGACCCACCACCCAGGCCCGTAAGATTTACATCATAAGAACCCAGGACTGCTCCGTCACGGTTGCGAATAAGGCGGATCTCATAGGCTGTTGCCGGGACCGAAATATAATTGGTTATATCACCATAGGCGGCGTTTTCTACAAGGACCGGTCCATTTTTCACTATGACTTTTACTGCTTCGACGTCAGTTGCTCCATGGACGATGAAGAAATCAACATTAGCACCAGTTCCTTTTTCTCGCGCCATGTCCTTCACCCAAATGGTAAATGCAGTGCTTCGTCCATCCGGATTGGCAACAAATTGGCTTGGATCGAGCACACCGTTGGCAATCGCCACGTAAGTTTCACCAGCCAATAGCCTTACATTGAATTTCGCAATAATGTCGCTGGCTGACATGCTGGTTCCAGGCGCAACGCCGATTTCGATATCCTGGTTTGCGGGGGCATCGATAAACGGGGTAGCAGATCGGAATGCGAAATCATCCAGTATTTTCGCGCCATTCAAATAAACATCAACCTTTTTTGCCGCAGGATCAGCAGCATTGTGAATCATCTGCAGCCGAGCGGTGGTAATGGCGGGTAATTGGATGACAGTACCATCGGGCAGAACTGCCAGGACACTAAATGCTTTTCCATTTTGATTGGCGGCTGGATTTAAAAATCCCGATGCCAAAACGAAGGCAGCACCATTGGCTAAGCCAGATAGTGGAGCTCTAAAAGTTGCTACCGTCACCGTGCCGGTGGCATCTTTGATGTCGATCGTGTAATCAGCAGCAGGCACCGAAATGTAATCGGTGATCGCGGTGTAAGGCGCATCATTGACCAACGTCGCTATCCCACGAGCCACGATATCCACGGTTGGCGCATCGGTCGAGCCGTGCATCACAGCAAACTCGATATTGCCATTAATTTTGGATTCTTCCTGCGCCATCGTTTTCACAAAGATATTGAAAGCAGTGTTGACGCCATCGGGGTTCGGTGCAAAATTGGCTGGGTTCAACACGCCATTGGCGATGGCGATATATTTTTCGCCTGCTAATAGATTGAAAGTAAAGCTTGCAATCACATCGCTGACCGAGGAACTTGTTTTTGGCGCAATACCGACCACGATATCCTGATTGGCAGGCGCATCGATAAACGGCGTAGCTGCACGGAAGGCGAAATTGTCAAGCAATTTCGCTCCATTTAAATAAACATCAACGGAATCCGCCGCAGGATCAGCCGCATTGTGGATGACCTGTAAACGAGCGGTCGTAACTGCAGGCAGAGCAATCACATCACCATTGGGCAGAGCAGCGAAGATTCCAAAAGCTGCGCCGTTCTGATTGGCGGAAGGAGTCAGGAAGCCAGAAGCAAATACGAAGGCTGCACCATTCGCCAGGCCAGATAATGGGGCGGTGAAAGTCGCTACCGTTACCGTACCACTTGCGTCCTTAATGTCGATGGTGTAATCAGCAGCAGGCACCGAAATGTAATCGGTGATCGCGGTGTAAGGCGCATCATTGACCAACGTCGCTACCCCACGAGCCACGATATCCACGGTTGGGGCATCGGTCGAGCCGTGCATGACGGCGATTTCGACATTGCCGCCGGTCATTGCCGATTCCTGGGCATCTTCTTTAATAAACAAGTTGAATGCAGTATTCTTGCCATCAGGATTCGATGCAAATTTTGATGCATCTAATACCCCACTCGCAATGGCGATATACTTTTTGCCCACTCCCAAAGTGACTTTGAATGTAGCAATGATGTCATTGGCCGAACTGCTGGTGGCAGGAGCCACACCGATAGAAAGCTCCTGATTGGCAGGGGCATCGATAAAGGGAGTGGCTGTTCGAAATGCGAAATCATCCAGCAGCTTTGAACCATTGAGATAGATGTCGACCTTATTGGCAGCAGGATCTGCCGCATTATGGATCACCTGCAATTTGGCGGTTTGGGCCTGCACTGCGAAAGAAGTAATAAAAAGAGAGAAGAGAACCATTAACAAAGTATTCATCTTAGTCATAACGACCTCCTGTGGATTGATGAAAGAGTAAGAGTAAATGATTTGCACGATCAGATGATCGATTTGCACGAATTAAATATACAAAACAAATTGGACAAAGTCAAGCCTTTTTTTAATTATTTTCGCTCATTTCGCTCAATTATTTCATTTGCGATTTAATAAACTATCCGCTGATCGGCTTTTAGATCAATTTTAAAGCTTTTTAAGCGATATAATCGTTTTTTATGATTAGATGCTCGAACCATTTTTAGGATTCATCTTATTCGATTAAATCGCTCTTTTTGGATTTTTATATGATAATTAGCTTGCTTTTTCATGTGGAAAACAACTCAAGTGAGGACATCATGAAAGCGAAGATCGATAATCTCGGGATTGAATCATTCGTATCTGCTGCAGCAAGCGCGATTTAGCGAGGACGCATCATTCCTGCGGATGCTGGCATACCATTTCAGACTGCCATTGGAATGTTGCTACTAAAAGTTGGTAGAGATCTTGATGACACTATTTGTGGTTGATGGGTTTTTCACGTTATTTCATTTAATTCAAGTAAACATCCTCAAATGCATTCAATCTTTTCACCACGGCGGGATGCGAAAAATCGATCTGATTGAAACCTTGACCGCCAACAAAAACTCGCGCACCATGTGCCTGGGCGATATAGCAAATTTTATCGAATTCCGCTTGCACCAGATTCACATCGGTGACGATGGTGCTGGAAATGTAAACCCGATCAGGGTGGTAGAGCTCAAAAATTTTCTCAATTTTCATCGACGGCGTCATCTGGCCACTGAACAGAACTTTGTAGCCTTTCAACTCCAGCACGTGATCTACCATTTTGATAGCGACATCGTGCAGTTCCTGGGACATGATCAAACAAAACGCAGTTCCAATTTTCTCTGACGGGATTTGAATGATGCCCTGAAGCCGAATTAGGCAGTCGCGAATGGTTTGGGTAGAAAAATGCTCTTCAATAATGCTAAGCTTGCCTTGTACCCACAAATCGCCATTCATTTGCAGCACCGGGGTAACCAATTGATCATAGATTTCATATAATGGATGTTGAGCTAAATATAAGCCGTTAAACACTCGCAGTACCCGATCCCGCTGGCACAGTCGAGATTGTTCCGACACATAGTCGATCAGAAAGGGAAAATCAGCTTTGAGAATGCGGGTGTTGATCTCCAAATCTTGTTCGCTTTCGATAGGAAACAGGTTCGCTCGAGAAGTTTTGGTCTTGTGCTGTTCCAAAAATTTGGCCAGATGCTGAATCGTGAACTTTCGATGGCCACCAGCCGTTTTCACGCATTCAAGAGTACCATCTTCAGTCCAACGCTTGATCGAAGAAACATTGACGTTTAATATCCGAGCGGCTTCTTCGCTGTTGAAATATTGAATATTTTGTTCCATTTTATCCCTTAATTTCCCTTTTAAAATTACTTCGCTAAAGCGCAACTCAAGAACGTTCATTCGCCTCTTAGAGCCTTTATCTCCCTGCGATGAAATTCTACCCACTTTAACAGGTCTGTCGTTATAACAAAATCATTCTATGCGCTTTAAATTTTCAAATCGCTCATAAAGTTCCTTTCGTTTATCATAAAAGGCAAAGCCGCTCGATCGCCACTGTATCACGCTATCTGTGTCCAATACAATCATATCCGTCCAATCTGTCCTCGATGGACCATGCTTTACAATCATTAATCATATTTCCATAAAGAGTCCTGGCTTTGTCATGCTTTTTACTCGGAAGCCCAAATCGCATTTTTCCGTCAATGATCGGTACCATCGCCTTTCAGGCGGCGGTCAGCATTGGTATTTCAAAAAATTGAACGCTGAAATCGGTTCGGATGCTAGCAAAAATAGCTCCCGCCACGAATCGATCCTGTTCTGACTCCCTCGCTTGATCGCCATAATAATAAGCGCAATTTTGCCTTTCACATCATCAAGGTGTCAGGTTCATACCAGATAGAGTTACTGGCTTTAATTTTAGGAGTGACATTTTAATTAATTTTTTATAATGTAAAAAACCCAAAAGACGTTTATATTTAATTTTTAGTCCTATGGATTCTGATATCAGTTTGGAAGATTCAATAAACATCGCTTTTTTTAGAAAACAAAACCAACCCTACCGAGGTTTATTTTTGATCTTTATCCGCTGGAGCCTTATCAATGCCATTAGGAGAAAAATTAAAAATTCAGGTTCTTCTAAAAATTAGTTGACGGTAGCTTGCATAATTTTCAGTTTAAAATATTCAAAATCGTGATAACCATAAGCTCGCCGTTTCAAGACTTTAATTTTATTATTGATCCCTTCTAGCCGAGCTGTGCTGATCGGGTAACGACAATGATGGATGATGCCATAAGCATAGCGCAGCAGCATTCTCACAAATTTTTTTAATTCTGGAATGGCTGATTCCTTGGCCAATTGGCACCAG
>Ga0209227_1000619_pt1 | contig 30185 bp, 20 predicted proteins | sample YNPBryantNP2012_FD_185815 | JGI IMG/M metagenome (GOLD analysis project Ga0209227, IMG submission 185815) | Anoxygenic and chlorotrophic microbial mat microbial communities from Yellowstone National Park, USA - YNP Bryant NP 2012 (SPAdes)... ...
TGAACAAAGCCATCAACGTGAGCGGGACGCAGATCATCAGCAACACCGCCGGGGGGGATGGCGGCGGGCTGCTGCAGTGGGACAGCGGCCAACCGGTGAACGTGACCAACGTGCGCTTTGAGCGCAATACAGCCTCCCTCAGGGGCGGCGGGCTGTTCATCAATGGCAACGTGGCTCTCATCAACACGCTCGTGCTCACAAACACAGCCAACGCCGATGGCGGCGGCCTCATGGACTGGGCGGGCAGCACTAACCTGACCGGCGGCATGTTTGCGGCTAACAGCGCGGGCACCAGCGGCGGGGGCGTCAGCGCGAACAACAGCGTCAGCATTAGCGGAACGCAGTTCATCAACAATACCGCCCGGCAACGTGGCGGCGGACTGTTACAGTGGAATGCGGGGTACACTGTAACTGTGGTCAACGCCCGGTTTGAACGTAACCGAGCCGATCAAGGCGGTGGGCTGTGGGTGCATGGAAACGCCACGGCGACGAACGTGGTCGTGATGGACAATGTCGCCGATGATTATGGTAGCGGCACGCTGCTCGAGGGTTCTGTTTCACGCTTCCTGCAAACCACTATCGCGCGCAACGTGGGCGATGGTATTGGGATTTTGATCATCAACGATGGAGCGTAACTACCTACCCGATCGGCCTGCCGCTATGCGCTGATTGGAAATCAGCCTTCCTGGGCACGCTGTGCCGGGCGTCGGCCTGCGCCGACGCCCCTGGTCGGCGAAGGCCGACCGCAGGCCAAAGGCCTATGGCGGGCGACTTTAGTCGGCACGTAGGTAGTTACGATGGAGCAACATATAGCACCCTGGCGCTAACCAACACGATTCTGGTGAGCCAAACGGTGGGCATCATGGCTACAGCGGGTAACACGGCAACACTCAACGGCGTGCTGTGGTTCGGCAATGGGGCGAACACGGGCGGTGCGGGCTACGTGATCGTGCAAAACGCCACGACCGGCAATCCAGCCTTTGCCGCCGATGGCTACCACCTGACGGCCGCCTCAATAGCGATTGACCACGGCGTGAACGCGGGCGTGACAACGGACATTGACGGCGAGCCGCGTCCGATGGGCGCGGGCTATGACCTCGGCGCGGACGAATTCAGGTTTCGCGTCTACCTGCCGCTGGTGCTGCGGCAGTAAGAGCCCGCCCCCTTTCTTCACCGACAACGGCAACCGCACCGCGACACTGGTGGACACGCCGGCATCCGGCGCGGAAGGTATCAAACCGGGCCGGGGCGAGCTGAAAGACCCGCCCCGGCCCGCCGTCCCCACCCCCTCACAAGAACGGCGGCGCTTTCAGCCCTATCTCCTCCGCATACGCAAACAGCGCCCACAGCCCCCACGCCAAAGCCTCCTCCGCCCGCGCCACCCCGGCGTTGCCCATCTGAGACTCATATGCTATAATCCAGGCATATCATCCCTCGGGCGGGTATGTCAATTTCAACAGCAAAGTCCCGCTTCCCCGGCCTTATCGGAGGAACAAGTGCTATGAATCCGGGCAATCATCAACGGGCAGAACAGTATAAAGAGCGAGGTCTCCGGGCGTACAAAGAATGGGATATTGAGCGGGCTATCAAATGCTTCCAGAGTGCCATCCAGCTTGCTCCCGATGAGCCGGACTATCTTTTGCACCTGGCACGGGCACTTGCCAGAAGTGGCGATTTCGATCAGGCGCGAGAGGCACTGGCCGGCTTTATCCGGCTCAGGCCAGACTCACCTCTGGCGGAACGCTTTCAAACGCTCTTCGCCACCGGCATGGACGAGGTGGAGCGGCTGATCACCGAGAAGATGAGCAAAGCGGGGATTCCCATTGAGGAGATCGGAGCAGCCATCCGGGCCTGGCTTGAGTATCGGATAGCCGTGGGGAGCGAACCTCTGGTCGTGCGCAAGCCCGAGACCTGGGCCGCTGCGATTGACTACATGGTGCGCAAAGTTAACCTGCGCCCGGTGACACGTAAAGAGATAGCAGAGCTATACGGCGTCAGTGAGGGGGCGGTGAAGGAACGACATCAGGAACTCGTCCATACCCTCGACGTGATTCCGTGCGACTATCGTTACTTCAGAGGCAAACCCAATCCACTGGATAAGCTGGTGGAAGCAGCGGAGCTGTTAGAGCAATTGGAGGCTCGCTTCAGAGAACCGTAGTAACCACCTGCCCAAGCCGACTGAAGTCGCCCGCTTTGGTCCGCAGGCCGATCGAAGGCCTGCGCCGAACGCTGTTTCCGCGTCGGCGCAGGCGCCCAGAAACACACGGCGGCAGGCAGCCGGGCAGGTAACCACGAACCGTAACCGTTCAGGCCGATTGAAATCGCCCCCCTGGTACCCGGTGCCCTCGTGGTAAGCCCGCCGGGTCGGCCGCACAACTCCTGTTAATCACCCTCTGGCCTGCTGGAGGTGCAGACAGCCGGGATCGCTCACCTGCGGCAAACCGCAACCCGAAACCGCCGAAGACCTCAGGAAACCTGACCGCTGACCGGGATGGTGAAAGCGAAGGTACTCCCCTTGCCCACTTCACTTTCCACCCAGATTTCTCCGCCCTGGAGTTCCACCAGGCTTTTGGTGATGACCAACCCCAACCCGGTACCGCTCTCTCTGCGCACCGCGGGGTCATCGGAGCGGAAGTATTTGGTGAACAGCCGTGCCTGATCCTCGGCCGAGATGCCGATGCCTGTGTCTGAGACTGCGCACATCACAAAGTGATTCCCCTCCGCTTCCCATTGCTGAGCACACACTGTGATGTGCCCTCCATCGGGCGTGTACTTGTGAGCATTGCTTATCAGGTTAGTAAGTATCTGCCCCAGGCGCTCCCGATCGCCCCGGACACGGGGCAGGCCTGGGGTGACCTCTACCGCGAGCGTCTGATGCCTGGCCTCAATCTGGGCACGCATCGGGCGTAAAGCATCCTCGATGACCTGCTCGATCGAGAGATCCTCCAGATTGATCCTGATGCGACCACTTTCTATGCGTGAGATGTCCAGCAGGCTGGTAACCAGCGAGTTCATACGTTCCACGTTTGCGCGTATCGTCTCGAGAAAACCGCGCTGCATCTCGTTTAACTCGCCTGCCGCCCCCTTAAGCAGCAAGTCGGCATAACCCCTCATCGAGGTCATCGGCTGCTTGAGTTCGTGCGAGACGAAGGAAACGAATTCAGTCTTGGCCTCATTGGCCTGGCGCACCTGCTCAAACAGACGCGCGTTTTCGATGGCGATGGCAGCGTGATCGGCCAGGCGCATGACCAGATCATACGCTTCCTGATCGAACAGCCCCTCTCTGGAGGACTCCAGAGCGATGATGCCGACTATTCGTTTCTCTCTGACAATCGGCACGGTCAACTGGGTCACCATCCCCGGTACCTCAGGTGAGTAATCGGGATCGGTGGCTACATTCGCGACAAGCTCGGGGCGGCCGGTACGCGCCACCCGCCCGATGATACCGCGCTCCAATGGCCAGAGCTTTTCCTCACTGGCGGCAACCAATTCCTCCGGGTATCCCTGACTGGCCAGGAAGCGCAACCCTTTCCTGCCCCTGTCGTCCTCCACGATGACCGCTATCAGCCCCACGTCAGCCCCGGTCATCTCCAGGGCCCAGCTCAGTGTTCGCTTCAGCACCAGACGATAGTCCAGTGTGGCATTCAGCTCGCGGTCAATGCGCTGCATCATAGAGAGTTCCTCTACGCGGGCAGCCAGGGCCTGATCGGTTTGGGTAAACAGGCGGGCATTCTCAATGGAGATGGCAGCGTTGGCAGCGAAAGCAGTGAGCAACCGGGCGTCGTGCCCGTCGAAGGGCATACCATCGCGCTGGTTCAGAAGCTCGATCACACCGATGACCCTGCCACGGCTGATCATTGGCACGGCGATGATCGAGCGGGTGACAAAGTGTGCGTCGAGGTCGCCGCCCCAGCGCGGATCGGTCCGGGCATCCTTGATGATAATCGTATCGCGCTCCTGGACCACCGAGCCGAGGATGCCCGTGCCAGGCGGCAGGCGGGTCCCCACCAGATCGGCGGAGGCAGGGCCGGCAGTTACCTCAAAGACCAGTTCACCGGTTTCCTGGTCAACGAGGACCAGTGACCCGGCCTCTGCCTGAAGAAGCTCAACCGCTCTTTCCATAATTAACCGCAACACGGTGGGCAGGTCAAGTGTCGAGGTGATCACGCTGCCGACTTCGTTGAGGGCGGTCAACCTCCTGGTGTGGGCTTCCATCTCCCGGTACAGCCGTGCCTTTTCCAGGATGGCAGCGGCCTGGTCAGCGACTGCGGAGAAGAAGCGTACCTGCTCGTCATCATACCTTACAGCCGGGTCGAAACTGGAAACTGTCATCACACCGATGACCTGGACTCCGGTGTTGAGCGGTACCCCCATCCAGGCTTTTCCCGGCCGCCCTCCGGGCACAACGTTCCTTTTAATGCATTCCTGCGTGTAATCATCTGTGACGATCGGGCGGCCGGTGCGGACGATCTCGCCGGTCAACCCGATGTTTACCGACCATTCATCATCCTTATACAGACGTTCCCCATCCTCCACATAGAATGCGAAGGAGAGTGTTCCTCTTTCCTGGTTGTACAGAGCAATGTAGAAATTCCGGGTGTCCAGCACGCGGCTGGTCTGTGCGTAGATCAGCTCCATCAGGTCGTCCACATCCATAGTGAAATTGACGGCCTGTCCAATCAGGCGCAGCGCATCTACCTCGACCATGCGCCGTTCCAGGTTGGTAAACAGGCGCGCTTTGTCAAGCGCCACCGCCACCTGCGAAGCCAGTGATTCAAGGGTGGACAAGTCCTCGGAGGAATAGGGCGTGCCATTCCGCTTGGGACCCAGTGCCAGCCATCCGTGGCCGGGCACCGGTATGAGCAGACTGGGGCAGAGCGCTTTCAGCGCGTCCTGTTCGGAGCTCAGGTGTTGTGGCAGGGAGCGATCGGGGTACAGATAAATGCTCTCCCGGCGTTCGAGCATGTGACGGGCAAGCGGCCCATCCCTTCCGAAGCTCACTTCAGGGAAGGCATCCGCATGCCCAAGGACACGGGGGGCGTAACACGCCCGGTGCACTTCATACAGGAAGAGAGCGGCAAATTGTGGTTTCCAGCCGCTTTCTATAGCCTCGCTCAGTACCTGAAGCACTGAGGAAAGGCCCGTAGCTTCGGCCAGGTGAACTGTAAACTGGTGCATCAGCCGTTGCTGGTTGACCGCTTCGCGCAGGAAGACACGATCCACTGCCTGCTGCAGGCGGGCACGCACCGGGTTCATAAGCAACGTCAACACGAGCACGAAGATGCCCAGCGTGACGGGGTTCTGAGCCTGAGGCATCACGCCGAACACCAGGCTGATCAGGTAAAGGACCAGGAAGTAAGCCACCACAATGGCGATGCTTAACAGCGCGTAGGCCAGGCTTCTGCTGATGACCAGGTTGATGTTCAGCAGACGGTAGCGCAGGATGGCATAAGCGATTGAAACGGGAAACAGCGCCAGCCAGGGCAAAAGAAGCAGCGGAGAGAAGAGCCAGTCGAATAAACGAGAGACGATAAACCAGATACCGATCGGTGCAAAGGCCAGTAAGCTCCCCCCCAGGATAACGCGTGCCTGTGATTTGACGATGGGCGATTGAGAATAGCGCACCCGGTAAACCATCACCGCCAGCAAAGCGAACACGCCAAAGCCTGCGAAGAGGAACATCGGCCTCCAGGTGTTGAAATAAGCCATCGGCCTCTCAAAGTCGAACAGGGTGACCTGATTGATGATGGCAATCAGCACACCCGGTACGTACACCAGGTAACGCAACTGTGGGGCACGATCCACGAAACGCGCCTGCTGGGGGAACACCAATGCCAGATGGAGCACCACACTTCCGCTCAGAGAGACGGCTACAACCCACAACCAGCAGAACTGATGAGTGGTATAGAGGTCAAACAGCAGGACAAGCTCCAGGGCAACGATAGCACAGAGCAGGCCAAACGCCCGCCCGGCTGGCTCCTGCCGTCGCAACAGGAAGACCCATAAACCGACCCCCAGATGGACCAAGCCCAGCGCATATGGGAGGACAAAGAAATTTATGAAAGCTGCCCTGGGCAGAGAGGTCAATTGCACTGGGACGTGACGTATGGTGCCGTCTGGGCCTCGGGCGGTGATAGAGACTATGTCGCCAGGCTGGTAGCGGGTTAAAGCCTGTATCAGCGCTCTGGTGTTATCCAGTGGCCGACCGTCCAGCGCGATCAGGTGGTCCTGGTAACGCAGCCCCGCCGCATAGCCGTTCCAGTTTTTATCACCCAGGCCGTTGACGACCAGCGTTGGCTCGGTAAACAGGCCTGGGAAGGGGATGGACAAAGTACGCCAGGCCAGAAAAGCGGCCACGACCACCAGCAATACCGTAGCGGCAAGTACGACCGATACCACCCAAATCAGACGATGTGAATCAATCCCCTGCCCGAACGGAGAGCTGTTACGTCTACCGGCATCCTCCTTTCGAGCAGGCTGGTTTCCTGTAACGTCCTGACTGATTTTTGCGGCCATCCTGGTCCTTGACTTTCCCCCAAAGCTATCCCGCCCGTTCTACCGTTTGCTGCAGCTATTTCAGGGATGTAGTTGACACTTTGGGTTTACGCGCCGGACGCTGCCCGATTGAAATCGGCCTCTTCAGGCGTTGCGCACCGGGCGGCGGTAGGAGCGCAGCGCGCTGCGCCATTTGCGGGCAGCCGCTTTTTGAGACAGCCCAAAGTGTAAACCAATTTCACGGAGAAAATGAACCATCCCCTATTTTAGCATAGAATTCATGCTTTACAAATCTGCCAGGTTGGTGTAAAATTATGCCGCATTGTAACTACTCAGCCTGCCCACGCAGTGTCGTGCGGACCACAGTCCGCACGAGGCAGATACTGCAAACGCTGGCTACACTGAGACACCCGCAAATGGCTCAGATGGCCTTCGACCCGCTGGACTGTACCGGCGAGCACAGGCTGAATAGATACGCCGCATTTTACCTTGAGACTATTGTGTGGAGGGAACGGGATTGGCCAATACTAAATCAGCCTTAAAGCGCCTGCGCAGTGCGGAGCGCAGGAGACTGCGCAACCGCATGCACAAAGGGCGCGCGCGCACTGCTATCAAGAGGGCAAAGCTGCTGATAGAGGCGGGTAAACTCGATGAGGCACGCCAGGCGGTACGCGCTGCAGTCAGTGCGTTGGATAAAGCGGCCGAAAAGGGCGTCATTCACAAGAATAATGCAGCCCGTCACAAGTCGCGCCTGATGCAGCAACTGAACAGGCTGGAACGCGCTGCCTAGGCAGCCCCGTTATCGGTCGGAGGACTGGTCAGGAATAAAAAGCACCGTTGCGTGGAAATGCGCAACGGCGCTTTTTGTGTTTGATAGCCAGTACATACCAACAAAGGAGGTCCATCATGCAGATCAGCGGTTATGAGTTTCCCGACGACCTGTATTATGATAAGCTCCATAGCTGGGCCAGGGTGGATGGGAACATCGTCACGCAGGGGCTGACTGTGTTCGGGCAGGCGATCGCCCAGGAGATCGTCTTCGTCGAGGTCCCCCGTGCCGGGCGAACTGTGGAACAGGGACAGACCTTCATGTCCATGGAATCGGGCAAGTGGGTGGGACGTATCGCCGCGACGGTCACCGGTACCATCGCTGAGGTCAACGAAGAACTGGAGTGGGAACCCACCCTGGTGAACGAGTCTCCTTATGATAAAGGCTGGCTGGTCAAAATCGAGATGTCCAATCCGGCCGAGTTGGGCAATCTGATGAAGGCGGACAGCCCGGAATTCCAGGCCTTCATCGAAGGAGAGGCAGAGAAGTACAGGGATATCCTGGGACAGTGATCTCAGGCTGTGGGAACTTTGATGATGGGCAACCCGTCGCTTAAGGCTGTTTAGCCTTGCCAGGGGTTGCCCGTTTTAGTCCCTATCCGAAAAAGTAACCGACGCATCCCTATGCGTCGGTTGAGCGGCACAGGGATGCCGCCTGTACGGTTTTTCGGAGGCTCCAAGTTGATTTGCAGGGGGTATCTATGGACGAGAAAACGGCCGAACTTGTCTTCTGGATCGTTCATCTGCCCCTCATGGTATTGTTTCTTGCCGGGATGTGGTTTACCGTCTCCAGGTGGTTCCAGGGGACTGTGAACGGGCGGCCTGAGCATACTGACAGGAGCAAGCCCGGCACGGTGCTGCGCGTGGTGCTCAGGACGATCTTCAGCGGCCGATTGTGGTTGCTGATTAAGACATTTGTGGTCGAGGCCTGGTTCAACCGTCGCCTTTATCGCAACAGCTTCTGGCGCTGGCTCAATCACTTTTTGTTGCTGAGCGGGTTGTTGCTGCTGTTCACGCTCTCGGGAATCTCCGCGCTGAGCGATAAAGTGCTCATCCATTTCTTCCACCTGGAATATGTGCCCTGGATAGGCATGTGGGTGAATCCCGACCACCCGATCACGGCCTTGCTCAATGAGATCGGCGCGGTGTTGATGAGCATAGGGTTTATCTTCTTTGTGGTGCGGCGTTACTTTACCCGCGTACCCCAGTTGCGCACCGGTCCGATGGATACCTGGATGGTCGTTGGCCTCGGCCTGATCCTGCTCTCGGGCTGGGTGGCTGAGGTTGCCCGCCTCAATTCCAGCGACGTGAACCCGGCGACGGCCCATTTTGCCTTTGTCGGTTACCCGATACTTGCCCCGCTCGTGCGCGGCCTCCCAATTGCATGGGATAGTTTTGCCCACTGGATGTATCTCATCCACGGGCTGTTGACCTCGGTCATCATCGTTACCATCCCGTTCTCCAAGTTTATGCACGCCATTGCCGGAGCGATTGTGCTGATCGTGCGCGAAATGGAGGAGAGGTATGGCCACTCTTGACACCAGGCGCTTCACGCTTATGCAATTGATAGAGTTAGACGCCTGCACGCGCTGCGGTGAGTGCATCAAGTGGTGTCCTACTTTCGCGGAGAAGGAAGACCATGATGCCATAACCCCGCTGCGCAAAATCGAGGCGGTGCAGCGTTTCCTGAACCAGCAGCACGGGTTGAGAGCACGCCTTTTCGGCCCCAGGCCAGTGGACAACCAGGCGCTGCAAAGTCATTCGGCCGGCACTTATGATTGCACGCTCTGCGGGCGCTGTGGGGTTGTCTGCCCGGTGCACATCAACACCCGTTCGCTCTGGATCGCGATGCGAGAGATGCTGGTGGACCTGGGGGCTTACCCGGCGCAACTCGATCACCTGCGGGAAACGATCACCACCAGCTACAATCTCTCCGGCGATCCCAATGACAAGCGGCTGATCTGGAGCGAGAATCTGCCTCAGGTGCCGGAGGGAGTAAAAGGTAAGTCCCGGGCAGAGGTGGTCTACTTCGTTGGTTGTGTCTCCTCTTTTTACCCCCAGTCATATTCGGTGCCCCAAAGCGTGGTCCAGGTGCTGGAGCGCGCCGGTGTTGATTTTATGACTTTGGGGGGAGAGGAGTGGTGTTGCGGCTTCCCGCTGATTATCGCCGGGATGGGAGAGGCGGCAGTCGAATCCGTGCGCCACAATGTGGAAGCTGTACGCAGAAGCGGGGCAAAGCAATTGGTTACCGGTTGCCCCTCATGTTATCACACCTGGAAGCACGACTATGCCCGCATCCTGGGCGAGCCGCCCGGCTTCGAGGTGCTCCATGTGACCGAACTGTTGGAGCAGCTCATCCAGGCAGGGCGCATCAGCTTCCGGCCGTCCGAAGATAAGATCACCTACCACGATCCCTGTGATCTGGGGCGCACCAGCGGCGTGTATGAAGCACCGCGCAATGTCATCCGCGCCATACCGGGGATCACTTTTGTGGAGATGGAGCACCACCACGAGTATGCACTTTGTTGCGGCGGTGGGGGCGATGTGGAGATGGCAGACGCCGATCTGACAGCGGCTGTCGCTGCCAGACGTATCGCGGAAGCACAGGCTACCGGGGCCACCGTGCTCCTGTCGGCCTGCCAGCAATGCAAGCGCACTCTCGCCGGCGCTGCCCGACGAGAGAAGGCGCGTATCCGGGTGCTGGATGTCACTGAGCTGGCGGCGCGCCAGATGGCATAGCCGGCCTCTGCGCGTCACAGCCGGGTCACTCCAGAGGGCGGAGGTCGCGGCGCAACTTCCGTGACCCCCGCCGATGTGTGACGCCAGCGCCGGGGTCACATCTTCTGCAATACACGGCCGGCCGCCTGCCAGCCGGAGGCCAGCGCGGCCCCGGTCGAGCCGGCGATCAGATAGTCACCACAGAAATAAACCGGGCCTTCCTGGGGATTCTCTTTGAATGCCCTGAGTGCGCTCAGGTACCCTGGCGGCATTGCCGGCAACTTGCGGTGCCAGCGAAAAACCATCTGGTCAATGATGTGGCCTGCAAATGCCGGCATCGCGCGTATCACCTCTTCGGTGATCACCTGGCGTAGCTCCTGGTCACTCATCTGTGGGTCATACAGATGTGCCTTCAGGTCGCTCATGGCCAGGATGCAGCCATCGGGTTTGCGATTCCAGCCCAGTGCTGAGAGCTTCCAGGGCTCTTTGCGTGGGAACATTATCCCGCCTCTCTCCAGCGCCGGGTCGTCGTGTTCGATCAGGTGGTAGACGATGCCCACGCGGGTGTAGCGCACATGCGGGAAGAAGTCCTTCCAGGCAGGCCGTGGCTCGTTGAACAGTTCCAGCACCGTATCCCCGGGCACGGCAACCACTACAATATCGCCCTCCAAAGAGGCAGCCTGGCCCTCCTGCTCGTAAAATACCCGCGCTCCGCGACCGTCAGGTGAGATGGCAATGCGTGTGACGCGGGCTCCTGTCAGCACATCCAGATGGCTCGCCAGGGCCTCCGGGAAGAAGCCCAGTCCACCGGTGAAGGTGTACAGCTTTGTGCCCAGGTAGTTGCCGAAGAGCAGCAACATCATTTTGGCGGAGAGGTCATCGGCGGTGTAGCCGCAGAAGACATCCATAGTCGGCTCCACCCAATACTCAAAAAGCTCTCCGTTGATCTTCTGATAGAAAAACTGCTCCATAGTCTGGCTGTCATCTCCGGGCACGGCCTCCGGGCGATAAGGGTCATAGCGGCCGTAACGGACCAGGTAGGGGAGCAGCCTGATCAGGCTGAGCCGGGCAGGTAGAGAGAGGCCCCTCCAGGTCAGGAATTGCAACGGCGCCATGAAGTTAATCCTGTAGACCCGGCCACCGCGCATCACGCCGACCTCAAAGCCCACCTGCTCCTTGCTGTAATCAATCAGCCTGTCTTTGATCCCGAGCTGCTGCACCATTTCCAGCAGGTACGTTTCCGCTCCGGACACAAATTCTGCGCCCGGGTCAATGTTGTGACCATGCCAGTGAATGGTGATCACGCGGCCACCCACGTGAGGCTCCGCCTCGAGCACGCGCACCGCCAGCCCCGCCTGTTGCAGCCGGTAAGCCGCGGTAAGCCCTGCCAGCCCCGCCCCGATAACAATGACCTGTCCAGCAGCCATAATTCCCTCCAGTTACCTGCCAGCCACGGTAAACGCTGTACAGGATTATATCTGAAAACGAGCGCAGGAAAAGCAACTACCAGGCCGATTGAAATCGCCCTCTGCGGGCGCTTCGCACCGGTTGGGGCGATCTCCGCCGACACCGGCCGGTGGCGCAGCAAGAAGGGAGGCGATTGATTAATCGCCTGTACCCGGCGAAGGCCTGCGGTCAAAGGCAAGACCGGCCCTGCCCCTACAGTCAGCGCCTGATAGTTACGGGAAAGGTAAGTTGTGGTCTGGTTACCGGATGTCAAACAAAAGGCCGGGGCGTTTCTGCGTTGCCCCGGCCCTCAGGCGAAAGCAAACCTGCGGGAGGATGGTTGGGCTTACTCTTCCTCTCTCTCTTTGCGTTTGGACTCCCGTATGATCTCGACCTCTATCACTTCCGGCGCTTCCTCCTCGATCTCTTCCTCTTCCAGCGGTGCCACGCGTACAATCATCTCATCGGGATCGGTGAGGATTTCAACGCCCGTGGGGGCCACCAGATCGCGCACATAGATTGCCTGGTCCAGCGCGGTCAGTCCGGAGATATCCACCTCGATCACGCCCACCAGGTCTTTTGGTAGACACTCGACCTCGATTGAGGAGATGCCGTGCAACAGGATGCCGGCCTTGCTTTCTATGATCGGCGACTCGCCGACCAGTTCCAGCGGCACCTCGGCCCTGATGCGTTCGGTCATCTTGACCCGCTGGAAGTCCACATGCAAAAGCGACCGCTGGATCGGGTCCCTCTGGACCTCACGCAGGATGGCCAGCTCGCTCTGGTTCTCTCCCTTTATCTTTATGCCTATGAGCTGAACGCCCCTCGCCTGCTCAATCGCCAGTGCCAGTGCGCGCTCTTCAAGCTGGAGCGGGATAGGTTCGGAATCATGGCCGTACATAATTGCCGGTACCCAACCCTCTCTCCGCAGTTTCTTAACCTGTTTGCCCACCATGGTACGCTTCTCAGCGACCAATTCAAGCCCCTGTGTCTGCTGTTGCATACATTTACCTCCAGACAAATACCTCAGCGGAACTGTGCGGGCGGGGCAATGCCCCCCGCCCGCGGTAAAGCGCCGCTATTCTAACGCAAACCCACGCTTTCGTCAAGCGTGCGTGCCGCCGGGGTGCCTCCCAAAGTTGTAGGACAACTGCGAGCAGTTGCCCTACAAGCAGTTTACCCCACGAATGCGTCAGCTTCTACGCATCGCTAAAGGGATGTACACGCGGTATGGGTAGGGGTCCAATATAATCGTGGCAGTGTTAAACGGCCCCTGCTTCCCGTGTTTATCTATGATCGCCACGCGCCAGTAATAGGTTACCCCTGTCTCATATGCTCTGGTCGGCGTGTAGCGGGTGTTGTTGGTCTCCACCTCATCGTAGATGATCCCGAACGTCGAGTACCTGGAAACCTGAAGCCGGTACCGTGCGGCTCCATCCACGGGGGACCATACGAATGTAGGGGTCTCACCGACCTGGCTGCCACTTAGCGGGCTGATCAGCGTTGTGACGGGATACTGTTTGGTGAAGGTGAGAGGGTCGCTGTAGCCTCCTATGCGAGTGTCACCGTCAATCATAGCCACGCGCCAGTAATAGTTGGTACGGTCGTCGTATCCTCTGGTCGGAGTCCAACATGACTGCTCGGTCACAATATCATCGTAGATGGAGGAGAAAGTGGGATCGCCCGGGCTGACCTGTACCCTGTACTTCCATGCGGCCAGGACCGGACTGCCCGTTGGGGTTACGACAGGCGTCCAGCAGAGCGTGGGGGCGCGGCTCACCACGCCGGACGGGCTGTGACGCAGACCGGCAGGCCGGGGCAATTCCAGTGTAAAAGGCTGGGCAGAGGCCCAGTTACTGAAAACTCCATCATAACGCTCAACCCGTACCCGCCAGTAATAAGTCCCTCTCTCCAGAGTAAGTAAGGGGGTGAAAGAATTCTGGGCGGTTGTCGCACGAATTTCGGGGGAGCCGAAGCCAGGATCGTTGTCCACTTCTATATGATAAAACCGTGCACCCTCGACCATACTCCAGGAGAAAGTTGGCGTGGCAAAAGCAACCGAAATCCTGAGATTTTGGGGCACGAACCCTAGCCGCTCGAAGCGGTAAGGCTCGCTCCAGGCGCCCTTCAGAAGTGGGGCAGACTTGTGGACGGCACGGGCGCGCCAGTAATACGTGTTGTCGCCCTCCAGGTCCTCGTGGTGCCAGTGGGTAGGGAGGCGATAGGGAATATCATATATGGTTGTGTCATTGATAATCTTCGTGAACTGCTCATCCAGGGCAAACTGGATCTGGTAACCCAGCCAGGGGGCATCAACAGGCTTATGCCAGAACAGGAGCGGAAGGGAGGGGAAGACGGTGGGATCGCCTGTGATGTTGCTGAACGGGGCGGCCAGGTTCAGACGGTCGGAAACACCGGTGAAACGGCTGAGGGTTGTCGTGGCCGGGCCGCTCTCCGGCACGGTGTAGGCCACGGCGGGGTCCGAGGGCACGGTATCCTGAGCATGTCCGCCACCTGCCATCGCGCTGAACAGCATGAGCGAAGCGCTGCCGGTCTCCTCTTCCATTCCTATCAGGGTGGCAGGCACCCGCAATTCAAGGTAGTGTCCGGATGGCATGTAGTAAAGTGCGCCACCTGCAGCACCCAGAGTACTGACGGGTGACCAGGCGGAGCCGTCCCAGCGGTAAATATAGGTATCAGACGCGGAAAAAGACCCGCTCTGCTGTGACACATAGAGAGCGTATTCCGGCCGGTGGCCGATGACCGTGTTGACGTTGTAACCCATAGCATCACCGATGGCGCCGGAACCATCTCTGCGGTCCAGGTCCAGGTACAGCACATAAGTCATGTTGGCGCCGGTCCCCGTGTAGACATGGAAGCCGAAAAACCAATCATCTTTATCCTGCACAGCGTACAGGGTGGTCAGATCGTAGTTCGGATCGGTCATATCGCCCTGCGGGTCGGAGCCGATGAGACTTCTGTTGCTTGCGCCCCCCAGGGTGCGGTTCTCTCGCCAGCGGCTCTGCGCGACCACATGGAAGCGCCAGGGCGCGCTCCAGTCGCCCACGGGTGAGCCGCCGCTCAGGCCGCGCACGCGCCAGTAATACGTCCCAAGGCCAGGCCTTTGTTGAGGGGTATAGGCCGGGTAGGGGACGGTGGCTGTATGGATGATGTACATGCTGTCGAAGTTCGCGTCGGTACTGATCTGGACCTGATAAGAGTCAGCGCCCTGAAGCGGCCACCATTCCAGCAGTGGGTTGGTTTCTACGAACTCCGCACCGTGAGCAGGTCGCAACAGGGTGATGGTGTTCCGTGGAGGCAGCCCCCGCGAAAGGTCTATGCGGGTTGCCCATTGCTGGCTCCATTGACCGATCTCCGCGCCTCCCAAACCGGTCAGCGGGCGCACCCTCCAGTAGTAGAGTGTGGTGCTTATCGGGGTGAAGGGGTGATCTGCCGTCGGTACGGCGCTCAGGTTTTCGGTGTCGAAGGTCCATTCTGGACTGGCGAAAAAGAAATTATCATCCACCTGTACGCGGTAAGCGGCCATCTGCCCTGAGGTGCTGAGGACATCGGAAACCAGGCGATGCCACATGAACACGGGCAGGCTGACGGTGCGGTCCTCCCGTGGTTGCAGGATAGCCCGGTCAGGATGGTCCGGCCGGTAGTAGTAAGGCGGGTAGATCAGTTGCGGAGCTCTGGCCGTGATGGTGAAGACGAAGGAGGAGACGGCACTCGGGCGGCCATAGTTGCCGTTTGCGTCCCTCGGAGTGACACGCCAATACCAGACGTCGTCGTGTCCGTCAAACCAGCTCTGAGGCTCGACTTTAACGAAAGACGTGTTGGCGACGTTATCGTACATGAAACCCAGGCCCGTAGGCGGGAAGCTGTTCTCGGGAGAGACCTCGATCTTGTATTGCGCTGCCCCGGGCACCGGCGTCCAACTGAATACCGGATGCTCGACAAACTGGTAGCCGTTAATGGGAGTCAGCAACACTGTCTGGGTATACCAGCGCTTGAGGAAGGTCCAGGTTGGGCTCCAGGGGGAGATGGAGAGACCGGACTGTGCTCGCACGCGCCAGTAGGTGTTGACGTCGTTGGGGAGAGCCACGAGCGGCGTGTAAGCCGTATTGCGGGTATCGAATCCATTCACGTTTGAGGGAGGAAAAGCGGGGTCGGTGGAATACTCAAGGCGGTAGAACTGTGCTCCCCGGGCAGCGGTCCAGCGGAAAGCCGGCGTGAGTGAGGGGTAAGAATAGTTAGCCGGTTCCAGCATGGTGGGGACCTGGTCATAGTTCATTTCGAACCGACGTACTGCGCTGGGGGTGCCATCGCGGTTATGTGGGTCCACCGGCACGACCCGCCAGTAGTAAGTGCCGTTAGCCCGTTTTTCGGCTGGCTGGTGCGTCGGCGCCAGGGTTTCGTTGTTATAGACCGGGTTGTTGAAGCCGTCAGGCGAGGAGGCGATCTGGAAACGATAGGATGCAGCACCCATCACCGGCTGCCAGGAGAAGACGGGGTCATCGTAGAAGGCGAGCGCCGCTCCGTCGGCAGGAGCGTTGAGCACGGGTGCGTTTTCAGGCGAGGCCCATTGTTTGGTGAAAGACCATGCCGTGCTGTAGTTACCGGGAGGGCCGGGATCCTCCACCCGTACACGCCAGTACCATGTGCCATCCGAGAATATGCCGGCATCGGGAGGGGTGTAGCTTGTGTTTGGAGTATTCACATCTAACCGTACGCTAGCAAAGCCCACATCCTGGCTGAACTGGATTTTGTACAGGCGCGCGTCTTTCACCGCCTGCCACCTGAACTCCGGCACGGCCAGAGGGGGATAGTTGGCTACTGTGGTTGTGGTGCCATTGGCCGGGGAGATGAGGGTCGGTGCCACAAGTTGAGCGCGGGCAGCGGAGCCGGAAAAAGCGACGAGCAGCGCGCATACCAGCAGCGCCAGGGTAAGCACCCTGGTTTTCGAAGGGATGTTTACGAAACGGTTCATTTCCACTTGCCTCCTGATGATCATACCTGAGCAGTTGCAACACGCGAACGCGATGCTGCCCGGGTGTCTGAAGCGGAAGTGATCTGGGCTACGCCGATGCTGCTTTTCCCGCCGGGGTCGAGACTTGAGCCGGTTTGCGCCGCGTTTGCGCCGGCTAAAGCCTCGACTCCGCTCCCGGATGGGAATTTGCTGCGAAATCCCCGCCCCGTATCACTCGTGACGGGGGACGGTGACCGGGATACGGCGTGCCAGGTCAAGCCGCATCTGGATCAACACACGCAGCCGTTGGAAACCGCAGCCCTCCAGCGCACCCACCAGCGATGCTGAAGGGTTGGGCAGCACGCTCTCCACCATCTTTTTGTGTACACTCCGCAGACTGGCCATCCCCTGTTGGACCAGCGCGGCCTCGATGTCCTCGTGATCTCCCGGCGCCACCAGTATCTCCAGGCGGTCAGGACGCCTTCCACGTTCGTGATATGCCCGCACTGCCCCGCACAACTCGCGTTCGTTCTCGACAATCCACCAGCAGTCTGTCCCTGTGCTGACCCCTGGTCTGTACTGCTCATCACGTAATTCAAGGAGAGCGCGCTGGGGAGTGGGGATAACGGTATGTAACAGGTCAAGTAAGGCCGGGCGATCTCCTTTTTGCCCCCGCCGCATGACGAAGGATGCGGGCAGTTCCCGGCAACCCTTGTCTTCATAACGTAGGCCGGCCGGGCGCAGCATGTGCAATGTCCTGCCCACCTCCACAAACCCCAGCCGCTCGTAGAGCGAGAGCGCGGCGCGGTTATCGTGGCGCACTTCCAGGCCGATCCAGCGTCCTCCCTGGGCAGAGATGGTCTCCAGGGCTTTCTCCATCAGCGCACTGGCGATCCCTTTGCGCCGCCAGTCGGGATGGACGGCCAGGTTGCCTATGATGAAGCCGCCCCACTCGGCCGCCCGACGCAGCGAGACGTTGCCCAGCACGCGCCCCTCTTCGACCCACACAAAGCCCGGCGCAAATCCCGTGTCTTCCCAGACAGGCCAGTAAAACCACCCCAGCCAGGAGGCCAGACGGGCAGCACGGCGCATTTCTCCCAGGGCGATCTCTCCATCCGGTCCCAGCCTGTCGCCGAATGCCAGTGCGATCAACTCTATGACCGCTCTGGAATCGCTGACAGGATCAAAGGGACGCACGCCGCTCAGGATATGCTTTCTGTACCACATCTACAGCAGCCAGGGTCCAACTCGCCTTCCAGATAGCGACGCAGCAGGTCCAGCGCGGCTTCGGCCGAGCTGGCCTTGTTCTCCCAACGGTTGCCACTCCACACGTGCCGCTCTACCCAGGCGCCCTCAGGCGCGGCCAGCGCGATATAGACCAGTCCGACAGGCTTGTCCTCAGTTCCGCCATCAGGGCCGGCGATGCCGGTCACGGCCAGCCCCAGCTCGCACTCGAAAGCCCGGCGCACTCCCTGGGCCATCTCCAGTGCCGTCTGCTCGCTTACCGCGCCCCAGGAATACAGTGTGTCATGTTGTACTGCCAGGTGCTTTTCCTTCGCAGCGTAAGAGTAGGCGATTATCGCGCCCTCGTAGTATGTCGAGCTGCCGGGGACATCGGTGATGCGATGGCTCACCAGGCCACCGGTGCAGGACTCGGCCACCGCGAGTTTCATACCACGCTGCCTGAGCAGCTTACCAATGAGTGCTTCTGTGTTCATCTGTTCCGTGTCCGCGCGTAACGGGCCAGATTGCGCCAGAAAGTGAGGTTCGCGGGCTCCCCCCCTGAGGTGTTCAGGATACCCACATCCGCCAGGGCCAGCACTTCGCCGCCTCGCTCACCGTACCTGACCAGCGCGGCAATCAGACTGCCGCGCATACGGGCCAGCCACTGAGCTGCGTCCGCGCTCTCTACCGGGCTCACTTTGAACGGTATGGCGTTGTTACCGGCCAGCTCCAGCATGTCCACCTGCATCATCAAAGGGTGGTCCCGCCTTAGTTCAGGCTCTCCGCCCCAAGCTTCCGCTCCATCAAAGTAGGAAATGCCGAACTGCTCTGCCAACAGATTGACATCGTCCCAATCCTCGTTGAAATCCAACGTACGGTTAAAGTACTTGAGGCGCTGTGCGCTGTTGGTGAGCACCAGCAGCCCACCTCTGGCCACGTAATCCTTCAGTACGGCGATCTCATCAGCGCTCCAGGCCTCATCGTAAGCGCCGACGGTGCTGTCGCCGGCAGGGTAGTCCAGCACCGGCAGGACGATAACCAGGTCAGCATCCTCCAGCCCCGATGGGGTCACCGGCTGGCCGTAAGGCAGTATATCCACATCAAAACCCTCCATGGCCATGGTCCTGCCGAAATCCACAAATGTAGTGGGGGCCATGTGTACCGGCTCAGTATGGCTGCCCACAAAGAGAAGGCGGTGAGTGGGCCGGGGTGTGCTGCGCAGTTGGACGTTGCTGTCGAGTTCCAAAGCTGCGCTCAGTGCCACCTGGGCCATTTGTGCAAGCACATCGCTCTTCTCCCGTGCCAGTTCCACAGTGTCGTAAGGGTCATGAATGTGGGAGATATAGTGAATCCTGCTCAGCGGCTCCACCTCGTGGTCCGTGTACATCAGATCGGCCTCAGGCACGTCAAAGCCGGGGAAGGCGGCGTTATCGGACTCGATGCCGCAATGGCTTAACGGAAACACCTGTATGCCCCGCCGTTCCGCCAGGCCGGCCAGATAATCGGCCCAGGCGAGCCGGTTGTCGCCCGGGTACTCACAGGCCCACGAGACCAGGTTCAGTTTTGCGTTCACACCCTCCAGCGGGCAGGAGAGCATGTCTATCTGCAGCATTGCCAGGGTGCGGTCGAGCAGTTCCTGATAGGTGGCGGCGAAGTGGTACGAGCCGTAAAGCCCCAATTCCTCGCTACCAAACCAGGCCAGGTAGAGGTCAACGGGGGGCTGCAGGCGTGCTGCATCCAGGACACGGGCAATTTCCAGCAGGATCACCGAGCCGCTGCCGTCATCGAGCGCGCCCGGGCTGTTGGGGCTATCCACATGGGCACCGAGGATCACGGCATGGGTGGTGTCCAGGCCTGGGATACGGGCTATCAGGTTGCCGGAATTGGCGGGGGATAAGACATCGGCATCCCACACCAGGCGTGCGGACTCGACGCAGGCCAGATCGTCCCAATCGGCGATCCCGGCGGCGGCCATATCCTCCAGCCGCACGTAGAGGATAGGGATGGTCGCCTGCCTCTTCGCCTGGGCCATCGCGCCCCCTTCTCCGGCAAATGTGCCGTGGCTTTCACCAGGCCGGTTGGAGAAGCGGGTGACAAGTACGACACCGGCCGGTTCGAGGGCGAGCAGGCGTGACGCCGCCGGCACAGCCTCCGGTCCGCGCACTGCCAGGTCCACGATCTCATAATTAACGAAGGCGATGCGCCCGCGCGTCTTTGCGGAGCTCAGCGCTTCAAGCTCCCCAGGCGAGCGGATCGGCAATATTTTCCCTTCTGCCACGACCGGATTCCTGACCTGATCGTTGAGCGCTCCGTCTGAGTCAAACCAGAGGGTCCTGGTGATATCCTCACGCTCGCCGCGCATCCCTGCTGCAGGCACCTCGATCTCCTTCCCCTCCCGCGTCAGGTACAGGTGCGTTTCCCATAGCTCGGTGGCAAGGAAGACGTGGAAGTGTTGCCGTTCCAGTTCCATCCCCAGTGCGCGCAGGTACTCTAACCCTTCCAGCCGGCGCATCAGGTAGTCCAGCGCCTGGGCTTCCCCTGCGGTGGCCGAGTTGCGCCAGCCGGAGTAAGGCTGAATGGCGGTCAGTTCCTCCAGCGAGGAGATCATGCTGCCCACGGATATCAGTGCATATGGGGATGTTGGGGGCGCCGGAGGGGAAACGTGCCGCCAGGCAGCGACGGTGGGAGTGGGCAGGGGTGGCGAGGGTACGGCAGACTGTTCGGGGGTCGCGATGGGAGGGTGGTTCCCGCATCTGGCCACTCCGAGCACCGCCGCTGAGATCAGCACAACTGCTGCAAAGCGAGCAGACATCACACAGTACAGTAGCGGAAATTACGCACTCAGGGCCTGTCCGAAAAACGTAACCGACACATCTCTATGCGTCGGTATAAACGCATAAGGATGCCGCCTGTACGGTTCTCCGGATGGGCTCTTAACTTACGGGACTTACGCGATTGATGGCATTTTCACCGCAGTTGCCAGGTACATTCGGGCCACCATAAAGTATGAAAATTAACCACAGAGAGGCGCGCAGAGAACGCAGAAGGAATCGTAAAAACTCAGCGGTCTCTGCGTCTATCAGGACAGGCCTTGCCCGTACACCTTTTGGAGCGTGCAGCCGCCGACCCGCTCTCTGCTGCACCATCGGGCAATGTCGGCGCAGCAAGGGGGCGATTTCAACCGGCCTCGAACAGTCACAACTTACGAGCGGCAGGTTGGCCCTACAGGACTCTTGCTTCCTATAATAACCGTCTTGCGGATGAGTCCATCAGAAGCGCTCGACGGGCGGGTAGGCTCTCCGGACCAGCAGCACCAGTGGGATGCTCACAACGCCGCCGGCCAACGCCTGGAAGATGTTGGGCAGCACTTCTCTCAATGCTCCGGCCAGGCCGCCATATATGGGGAGTAGTTCGCCCAGGAAGTAAAGCCCCACCAGGCAGACGGCGCCAGCCAGCCAGGCCACAGCCAGTCCCTTGAACTGCCTGCCCTTGCCCAGATACCCGGCTACCAATCCCTCCAGGCCATGGGCAATAAGTGTAAGGGGAGCCCATACAGCGTACCCTGTTAACAGGTCGGCGAGCGCGCAGCCGATCCCGCCGGCCACTGCCCCGATCCATGGGCCGAAGGTGAAAGCGGCAAAGAACACAAAAATGTCCCCCAAATGGACGTACCCGCCGGTGGCAGGTATCGGTACGCGAGGCAGGAAACCGGTCGCCACGGTGACCATGGCGATCATCACAGCAGTCACTGCCAATACTCTGGCACCCGGTTTGCTCTTGTGCATCTTATCCTCCTCCATTCCATGCCGTAGTGGCCAGGCTGCCTGGCCTCAGGATAGCCCAACCCGAACGTAACTATTCAGCGCTGACTGAAGTCACCCTTCTTGGGCCTGCGGCCGATGGTCGGCCTTCGCCGACCAAGTCTCCAGACACGCATATAAGGGTTGTCGGCGCAGGCCGACAACCGGCGCGAAGCGCCCGGGGAGGACGATTTCAATCGGCTGAGTAGTTACACCCGAACAGTTTACATCATATCACAACTGCCGTTGTTGGTCAACCTTCTGCCAGGATCAAGGCACTTTTTGCACGAGAAGGGAGTGGGAGGAGGCTGGGGGTCATTTGACCATGTCCGCAGGACAACCGCAAGCAGTTGTCCTGCACTGGGGAGTTGCAGTTGACATAGCACCACTTCCTGGTAAGATTACAACTGCATTTTCCGGCACATATTTCTGCACGGAGGACGTGGTTTGCCCATCGAAATTCGCCCTGTCCAGTCTATACCGGAATATCGGGCCATCGAGCAACTCCAGCGCGAAATATGGGGGCTGGACGACGTAGAAGTCGTGCCCGATCACGTGCTGCTCACTGCGCACAAGAACGGAGGGTTGGTGCTGGGGGCATTTGATGTGCAGCCGGCAACAGGGGAAGAACGGCTCATCGGATTCGTCTTCGGATTCCTGGGATTGACTCCCGAAGGCCGGCTCAAACATTGTTCCCACATCGCCGGCGTGGCCCCTGCCTACCAGAACCAGAATGTGGGTTACCGCCTCAAGCTGGCCCAGCGGGAATTTGTGCTCAGGCAGGGGATAGAGCTCATCACCTGGACCTTCGACCCGCTGGAAAGTCGCAATGCCCGCCTTAACTTCCACAAACTTGGCGTGACCTGTAACACTTACCTGCGCGACCTCTACGGCGGCATGCGTGATACGCTCAATGTGGGCTTGCCCAGTGACCGCTTCCAGGTTGACTGGTATATCAAAAGCTCCCATGTCATCAACCGACTGCGTGGGGAAACTTCCGTGCCCGGGTTGCAAGCCCTGCTTGCCGGAGGGACGGCCATCGTCAACCGTGCTCTCCCGGGTGACCTGCCCCGTCCACCGGAGACTTTCCTTCCGCTTGAGGGGGAGCAATTACTCATCCAGATACCCGCCAATTTCCAGGCCATCAAGTCAGCCGACATGGGCCTGGCACGCGCCTGGCGAGAACATTCGCGTGCGCTTTTCGAGGCCGCCTTTGCCAGAGGATATGTGGCCGTTGACCTGCTCTTCGAGGCAGGAGAAAGTTTTTATCTGGTAACTACTTAGCCGATTGAAATCGTCCTCCCCGGGCGCTTCGCGCCGGTTGTCGGCCTGCGCCGACAACCCTTATATGCGCGTCTGGAGACTTGGTCGGCGAAGGCCGACCATCGGCCGCAGGCCCAAGAAGGGTGACTTCAGTCAGCGCTGAATAGATACGAAATATGAAGATCGAACGCGTCGAACTGCATCTGATTGAACTGCCGCTGGTACACCCCTTTGAAACGAGCTTCGGGCGACAGGTGACCCGCTCCTGCATCCTGGTGAGCGTCTGCGCCGACGGCCTTACCGGCTGGGGCGAATGTACCGCTGAATCCGGGCCGTGGTACTCCTGCGAGACGGTCGAGACCGCCTGGCATATCCTGCGCGATTTTCTCATCCCTCCGCTCCTGGGCAGAGCGATTTCCTCGCCGGCCGATGTGGTAACGATCGCGCGCAGGATACGGGGACATCCTATGGCCCGTGCTGCACTTGAGAATGCAGTCTGGGACCTGCTGGCCCGGGCCGATAATCTCCCCTTGGCTGCTCTGCTGAACAAAGCCGGCCCTTATAGAGAGCGGGTAAAGGTGGGGGTCAGCGTGGGCATCGAGCCGACTCTCGACGAGCTGCTCGAACGCGTGGCATACTATGTGGACGAGGGCTATGCCCGGGTAAAGCTCAAGATCAAGCCGGGATGGGATGTAGAGGTGGTGCGGGCTGTGCGTGAACACTGGCCTGACCTGATGCTCCAGGTGGATGCAAACTCCGCCTATACCCCCGCCGACACCCCGATCTTCGAGGAGCTGGATCACATGGGCTTGTTGCTCATCGAGCAGCCTTTCCACTACGATGACATCGTAGACCATGCCAGGCTCCAATCCAGGCTCCGCACACCTGTTTGCCTGGACGAGAGCATCCATGGACCGGAACATGCCCGTTGGGCGCTCGAGCTGGGAGCCTGCCGGGTCATCAACATTAAGGTGGGACGGGTGGGCGGACTGACTGCAGCCTGTCAGATTCACGACATGTGCACTGCCAGAGGCGTGCCGGTCTGGTGCGGGGGGATGCTCGAGACCAACATCGGCCGCGCGCTCAACGTGGCGGTGGCCACGCTGCCCGGCTTCACCCTCCCTGGCGACATCTCCGCCTCGGCCCGTTATTATCGCCAGGACATCGCCGGGCCAGATTTCGAGCTGAATGAAGATTCTACTCTGACGGTGCCCCACGGTGCAGGGCTGGGCGTGCACGTCATCCCGGAACACCTGGCCACAGCGCGCGTGCGTCACCTGGTCTGCAAGGGCGACTAACAGAGGCTGCTTATGGACAATTCTACACGACTCCTGTACGTTGATCTCTTCTCCGGCGCCAGCGGGGATATGCTGCTGGGAGCGTTACTTGACCTGGGCCTTCCCCTGAGCGACCTGCAGGCTGAGCTGGCAAAAGTCAATTTCTCCGGCTACGAACTGGAGGTAGAGCACCAGGTACGTTGCGGCATCCGCGGCACACGGCTGCACGTGCGCGATGAGGCCAGGGATTACCCCGCCCGCCACCTGCACGACGTGTTACGTCTGATAGATGAGAGCGCTCTTTCCGGGCGGGTCAAGAAAGCCAGTTCGGCGGTGTTCGAGAGACTGGCACGGGTTGAGGCCCGCATACACGGCATGCCTGTAGAGGAGGTCCACTTCCATGAGATCGGCGCAGTGGACAGTCTGGTGGACATAGTCGGCTTCATAGCCGGGCTGGAACGGCTGGGGATCGAGCGGGTTTTTGCCTCGGCGGTGCCGTTGGGGAGCGGGACGATCGAGACGGAGCATGGGCTGCTGCCGGTCCCCGCCCCGGCCACGCTGGCGCTGCTGGCTGAGGTGGGAGCACCCACACGTCCGCATCCCGCGCAGACGGAGATCCTCACCCCCACCGCTGCTGCGTTGCTGGCGGAGCTGGCCACCTTCGAGTACCCGCCGATGTATGTACGGTCTGCAGGCTACGGCTTCGGCCACAAGGAATTCCCCTGGCCGAACGTGGTGCGATTGTGGCTGGGCGAGGCCAGCGAGCCACTCCCTGTGCGCGAGCCAGTCGTGCTGCTGCAATGCAACCTTGACGATGTCACCGGTGAGGTACTAGGTTATACGATGGAGCGACTCTTCGCGAGCGGGGCACTCGATGTGTGGTTTACTCCGGTGCAGATGAAGAAGAACCGGCCCGCAATCGTTCTTTCGGCCCTGACCACTCCTGAGCGGGTCAGCACGTTGACGCAGGTGATCCTGCGTGAAACACCCACCCTTGGGCTGCGTATCTTGCCGATGGAACGGGTGGCAGCCGACCGACGTGTGCTGGAGCTGGAAACGCCCTGGGGGCCGGTGCGGGTTAAGGAAAAATGGTTGAGCGGTGAAAGAGTGGCTGCCTCACCCGAGTATGAGGACTGCGCCCGCATCGCCCGTGAACATGGCGTGCCTTTACAGCAGGTCCTACAGACGGCAGAGCTTATAGCCCGGCAGCTCGTCTCCACACCTGAGCCGCCAGTTCCCGGGAACGGGCGGTGATGGCTTCCTCATCAAGCGTGAGCAGGCAGCGGTCGCGCATCAATATCCGCCCCGCACACACTGTAGCGGTCACCGCAGAAGCCTCTACGCCAAAGATCACATGGCCTGCCAGGTTCTCTGCCGTCAGCGGGGTGATGGGATGATAGTCCAGGAAGACCAGGTCGGCACTCGCTCCCACGCTTAACTCCCCAAGTTTAAGTTCCGGCCAGAACACCTGCGCCAGGCGGGCGTTTTCGGCGCAGGCAAGCCGCATCACAAGATCGGGCGGCATGGCCCGGGGATCACGTTGCGCAAGTTTGTGGACCAGGCAGGCGGCTTTCATCTCCGCGAACATCTGATTGGAGAAACCATCGTTGCCCAGACCCACTTTGACCCCGGCCCGCACCATCCGCTCCACAGGCGCCACCCCCACCCCGTTATTCATATTTGAGCGCGGTTGATGCGTGACCCAGGTGCCCGTTTCGGCCAGCACCTCGATCTCGCTCTCATCCACGTGCACACAGTGGACGGCAATGGTGGCAGGGCCAAGCACTCCTGCCCGGTTAAGCCGGTGCACGACACGCTGACCGTATCTGCGCAATGCATCCTCCTGGTCTGAGAGGTCCTCTGCCACGTGGACGTGGAAGCCGCTACCCGCCTGCCGCGCGGCGGCAACGCAGTCGGCCAGTGTCTCGTCGGATAGCGTGAACGAAGCGTGCAGCCCAAATGAGGCCGCCAGCCGGCTGCGCTGCGCCCTCTTCTGCGCTTCTATGAAGCGGATGTTTTCGGATATGCCGGCCTGCGCACATGCGGGCCCGTCCCGGTCGCTGACCTCGTAGCAGAGGCAGGCCCGCACTCCCGCCTCCTCCACTGCTTCGGCGATGACATCAAGCACTCCCTCGATCGCCCGGGGGCTGGCGTGATGGTCAATCAACGTGGTCGTGCCGTGGCGTATGGCATCGCTCAGGCACACCAGCGCCGAGTACCGCACGTCCTCAAGCGTCAATGCCTTATCCAGCCGCCACCACAGTTGCTGCAGGAGCTGGGGGAAACTGGCTGCAGGATCGCCCGGCACACTCATCCCGCGGGCAAAGGCCCCATAAAAATGGGTATGAGCGCAGATCGAGGCAGGGAGCACCATCTGACCATCTGCATCCCAGCGCTCGACGGCCGGGTAACGTGTCGCCAGTTCGGTGGTCGTGCCCAGCGCTGCGATGCGGTCACCTTCGATCAACAGGGCGCCGTCCTCGACGATCTGGGGCTGCTGTCCCAACGTGGCAAGTCTGGCATGTGTGATCAACAGGGCCATCGGTCTGCGCTCCCGGTCCTGTACCTCCAACGGAGGGACGGTTGAGATCGCCCCCTTCAGGCGCTGCATGCCGGGTTTCAGCCTGCGCCGACACTGCCCGGTGGTACGGCAAGCAGGAAGGGGCGATTGATTAATCGCCCGTAGTCGGTGCAGGCCAACCAAAAGCCTGCGTCCCCAAGCGGGCTACTTCAGTCGGCGTGTGCAGGCAGTTACCAACAGAAGTAAAAAAAGGCAGACAGGACATCCCTGTCTACCTTTACCATCAGGATACCTACTGCTTCTTACGGTTGCGGATGGTGGCCTGAGCCGCGGCCAGCCTGGCAACCGGCACCCGGTAGGGGGAGCAGCTCACGTAGTCGAGACCAACCCGGTAGCAGAAATCAATCGAATCAGGGTCACCGCCGTGCTCTCCGCAGATACCCATCTCGATCTTGGGGTTGGCAGCCCGTCCTTCTTCGACGCACATTTTCATCAGCCTTCCCACTCCTGCCTGGTCCAGGGTCTGGAAGGGGTTATTCGGCAGGATTTTGAAAAGCACGGGTTTGCCTTCCGCGTCCACGCGGCCGGTGTCAATACCGTCCACGTAGTCTTTGAGGAATTTACCCTCTGCATCATCGCGGCTGTAGCCGAAGGTCATCTGAGTCAGGTCATTGGTCCCGAAGGAGAAGAAGTCGGCATAGGGGGCGATTTCACTTGCGGTGAGGGCAGCGCGCGGGACTTCGATCATCGTCCCAAACATGTATTCGACTTCAATGCCCTCCTCCTGCATAACCTGCTTTGCCACAGCCTCCAGTTTCGTCCGTTCGAGTTTCAGCTCGTTGACGTGACCGACCAGGGGGATCATCACCTCAGGCTTCACCTTGATGCCCCGTTTAGCGCAGCGACAGGCGGCCTGGAAGTAGGCCCGGGTCTGCATTTCGGTCAGGCCTTTGTACATAATGCCGGCACGGCAGCCGCGCAGTCCCATCATCGGGTTGATTTCCCACAACGAATTAACCACGCGGAGCATTCTTTCCTTCTCGGCCAGCTCAGGTGAATCAGGGTCAGTGCAGCGCAGCCGCGTTACCTCTTCGATGAGGGCTTCCCGCGGGGGGAGGAACTCATGCATGGGCGGGTCTATCAGTCGCATAATGACCGGCAGTCCATCCATAGCCTCAAAGACTTCCTCGAAGTCCTTTTCCTGGAAGGGGAGCATCTCGTCGAGTGCTGCCTGTCGTTCCTCGTCGGTCTCGGCCATGATCATGCGCACTACGGCATCACGGGCACGCGGGTCGAAGAACATGTGCTCGGTACGGCACAGGCCGATCCCTTCGGCGCCGAAGATACGCGCCTGGCGCGCATCCTCGCCGACGTCGGCATTGGCGCGCACGCCGATGGCACGGATCTCATCAGCCCAGCCGAGCAATTCCACCAGGTAGGGCTGGTCCTCGTATTTTACTTTGAGGGTGGGCAATGTGCCCCAGAAGACCTCGCCGGTGCCGCCGTCAATGGATATGACGTCCCCCTCTTTCACGACACGGCCGTTGCTTTTGACCACGAATTGGGCCCGCTCCAGGTCCACGTGGATGTCCTCGCATCCTACAACGCCGGGGAGGTTCTTACCTCGTGCCACGACCGCCGCGTGCGAGGTCATGCCGCCATGCTGGGTCAGCACACCTTGTGAGGCCATCATTCCAGGCACATCATCGGGAGAGGTTTCCGGGCGTACCAGTATTACCGCTTCACCCTGGCCCCCCAGTTTTTTGGCCAGATTGGCATCGAACACCACTTTGCCGGTGGCAGCTCCCGGTGAGGCGTTAAGCCCTCTGGCGAGCAGATCGCCTGCTTCCTCAGCTCTCTTTTTGGCCTGAGGGTCAAAGAAGGGATGCAGCAACAAGTCCACCTCCGCGGGCTTGACGCGCATCACGGCCTCTTCCTTTGTGATCAGCCCCTCGTGGACCATATCCACGGCGATTTTGACTGAGGCAGAAGCCGTCCGCTGCCCCCGGCGCGTCTGGAGCATCCACAACTTACCGCGCTCCACGGTGAACTCCAGGTCCTGCATATCGCGGTAGTAGGTTTCCAGTTGACGTGCCACGTCTGCGAACTGGTAATAGATGTCGGGCATCACTTCCCGCAGCCGCTCGATCTTGAGCGGTGTGCGGATGCCGGCGACCACATCTTCGCCCTGCGCGTTTTCCAGGAAGTCGCCGTAGAGCACCTTTTCGCCGGTGGCGGGGTCGCGGGTGAAGGCGACGCCGGTACCGCTCCGCTCGCCCAGGTTGCCGAACACCATTGTGCAGACGTTGACGGCGGTGCCCCAATCGTGAGGAAGCCCCTCCGACTCACGATATGCCACTGCCCGCTCGCCGTTCCACGAGTCGAACACAGCTCTGATGGCGAGTTCGAGCTGTGTGTACGGGTCGGATGGGAAGTCCTCACCAAAGCGTTGCCGGTACATGGCCTTGTACTCTCCAACCAGCCACTTGAGGCCCTCCAGGCTCACCTCCGGGTCGGTCTTGACGCCTTCTTTCTCCTTGAGTGCAGCGAGTTTCTTCTCAAAGTGCTCGCGATCATATTTCATCACAATATCGGAGAACATTGTGATGAAGCGGCGGTAGGCGTCGTAGGAAAACCATTCGTTGCCGGTCAGTGCTGCCAGTCCGGCCCTGGTCTCGTCGTTGAGACCCAGGTTGAGCACAGTGTCCATCATCCCCGGCATGGAAACACGTGCGCCGGAGCGCACGGAGACCAGGAGGGGATTGGCAGGGTCACCGAAACGCTTGCCCGTCTCTCTTTCCAGTTCTCTGAGCGCCTCAAGCGTTTGTTCCCACATCCCGGGGGGGAACTGGCCGGTCCTCATATAATCTACGCAGGCCTCTGTCGTGATGGTAAAACTTGGGGGTACGGGCAACCCTGCCCCGGTCATATCAGCCAGGCCGGCCCCCTTGCCGCCAAGGATGATCTTCATCTCGTCCAGAGAGGGGTCATGGCCCAACTCCCTGGCGAGTTCTTCTCTGGCGGAACGAGAAAGATATACCCATTTCTTGGTCATAATCTGTATTCCTCCTACACATGTGCTTAATCGAGAATGTCGGCGGCACTCACTGCCACCCGACGCGGCACTATATTATACATTCCTTGCAGGGTAAGTCAACCTGCACCCTCGCGAGGGTGTCCGTCACTTCTGCACGAGAGATAGCAGGCTGTGGTCGGTTGTGGCGACTTCAGACGCGGCCTGGATGGCTACAGCCCGTCTCCGCCCGTGCCGCCGGACCGTTTATGACGAGCTCGGGCGCGGTCTGGAGAACCCGAGTCGGGAGGAGTTCTACGTTTTGCACCCACCTGTTGTCAACAACGGGAATCTGGCTACTATGGTCAGTACGGGGCAACGAAAACCGCCTCGCGGCCGGAGCGGGCCCGAGGCGACGGCCAGGACGGTGGGCGCGCCCTGGCAACAGGGATTCTACCCCACGAATAGCCATCCGGCAAATGCAGGGCCCGCCCGCCGTCAAGGCCAGGGCGGGCCGGTTCTTTGAAGAGTAACCCAAGTCCAGCCACCCATAGAGCGGTTGCGCAGCCCGCCGAACCCCCCGGATTGACAACGGAGCCCGGCAGGGTATAATGGCAATTAGGCGAAC